>ENA-OQBD01000932-OQBD01000932.1-human-gut-metagenome-genome-assembly--contig:-NODE-932-length-14478-cov-2.437740_pt1 | contig 14478 bp, 12 predicted proteins | sample MGYA00242742_ERZ504543 | MGnify/ENA primary metagenome ERZ504543 (study PRJEB26092, sample SAMD00036239) | human gut metagenome | host: Homo sapiens | study: EMG produced TPA metagenomics assembly of... | reverse complement strand
GGTACCGGGACCATGATACAGGCACAAGGTGTGAATCACCGGCGAACTCATTCTATGTATACGAGCAGGTATATGATCAACAGGGTAATCCGATCGAAGGATTATACGTGGACCGCAACGGAGATGGTGTGATCAATGACGAGGACCGTTATTTCTGCCATAAACCGGCAGCCGATGTAACGATGGGCTTTACTTCTAAATTGGTATGGAAAGCATGGGATTTCAGTTTCTCACTTCGTTCCAACCTCGGGAACTATGTATATAATAATGTAGCCTCATCCAATGCGGCATTAAGTGAAGGTAGTATTAACAATAAAGGCTATCTATCCAACCGTCCGCTATCCGCTTTCGATACGAATTTCCAGAACATGAACGTATTGTCCGATTATTATGTACAAAACGCATCCTTCTTACGCTGCGATAATATCACGTTGGGTTACTCTTTCAACAAATTATTCGGCGTATTGGGCGGACGTATCTACGGAACCGTACAGAATCCTTTTGTTATCACGAAATATAAAGGATTGGATCCGGAGGTAGCGAACGCAGCTGATAAGACCTTCGGTATCGATAAGAACGTATATCCTCGCCCATTGGTAGGTATACTCGGTGTAAGTCTTAACTTCTAATTTTAAATCAGGATATCTATATGAATACGAAATTCTTTAAATATATAATACCGGCTTTATCGCTGGTTTTCAGCGTAAACTTCACCTCTTGCCTAGGTGATCTCGATGTTACGCCTATCGATCCGAACCTAAACGTAGAGTTCGATCAGAACGCCAATTTCGCCAAGATCTATGCGGGATTAGCCATCACAGGAAATAAAGGTCCCGACGGACAAGGAGATATCGCCGACACGGATGAGGGAGCGTCGGGTTTGATGCGTATGCTATTCAACCTGAATGAGCTTCCTACGGACGAGGCGATTTGCGCTTGGTCTGGCGACGTGGATGTATATCCCTTGAACTTCGCTAAGTTTACCGCCTCGAACGGTGTGGTATTGAATATGTTCAACCGTCTGTACATCCAAATCGCTCAGTGTAATAACTTCTTAATACAGACAGAGGGCAAGGATGACGAGGAAAGTCTTACACAGCGTGCTGAAGTTCGTTTTATCCGTGCCTTGGATTATTATTATTTGATTGATTTATATGGCAATGTCCCGTTCGTTGATGAGAACACGGGTATCGGTACCTATGTTCCCGAACGGATTACCCGGGCGAATCTCTATACCTATATAGAGAAAGAGTTGAAAGAAATCGAGCCACAAATGAAGGCTCCCCGTGCAAATGTATATGGACGTGCCGATCAAGCCGCCGTATGGATGCTACTTTCTCGCTTATATCTGAACGCAGAAGTATATACAGGTACCCCTCAATGGTCTGCCGCCGCTGAATACTCAAAGAAAGTCATGGACGCCGGTTTCTCTCTGGCTCCTAATTATGGAGATAATTTCCTTGCAGATAACAACACCTCTCCCGAGATGATCCTGCCGATTTGTTATGATGGCGTACAGACCCGCTCTTGGTCCGGATTGTTCTTTATCGCCAGCTTTATCAGTGGTGACATGAACGCACTGGTTGATTTCGGGACTAAAGAAGCATGGGGTGGTAACCGTGCCCGCATGGCATTGGTGAAAAAGTTCGCTTCTGACGGAGACTTATCGAAAACAACTGATACACGTGCCTCTTTCTGGACTACAGACCGTACATTCGAGATCAATAAGCCGACCGAGTTTACAGAAGGTTATTCTGTAACTAAATTCAAGAATATCACGAAATCCGGACAAATCGGTCACGATCCGAATCAGCAGTTCCCGGATATGGATTTCCCATTGTTCCGTTTAGCCGAGGCTAATCTGACCTTTGCCGAAGCCACAATACGGGCGGGAGGCGATAAACAAGCCGCTTTAAGCGCTATTAACCAGCTACGGAAAAGAGCGAAAGCCACGGAAATTACGGCAACCGATCTTACTTTGGATTTTGTGCTTGATGAGAAGGCCCGTGAGTTCTATTTTGAGGCGCAACGCCGTACGGATTTGATCCGCTACAATAAGTTCACCTCCAATTATACTTGGGATTGGAAAGGCGAGACAGCGGGAGGTACTTCAATCTCCAGTCACTTCTCATTGTTACCGATTCCTTCGACCCAACTCGTGGCAAACAGTAACTTGAAACAAAATCCGGGTTATTAATCGTAAAACCTATTAATAAGTAACAATTATGAATAAAGTCAATATATTATCCATCGTGTTTGCGGGCATCTGTGCTTTTTCTGCCTGCACGGACGATAAAGATCCGGTTATCAATGACCTAAAGGACTCAGAAGGTAATAATATATCTTTTACCCTCAATGCTCCGAATAACAGTTCATATACTTTAATGCCGGAAAATGCCAGTAGTATCATCGATATTTTTACCTGTGAACAACCGGATTACGGTTTTGCGGCAGGTGTAACGTATACCGTACAAGTCTGTGAAGGAGGAACTGAATTCGAGAAATTCGAGTCGCTGCCAACTACCGGTTCCGGCGAAAAAGTCTTGATCAAGACATTCGAGCTGAATGATGCCATGAACAATTTGGGAATGGTTAATCCTACCGTAGCTTATAATGTGGACTTCCGTCTTAAAGCATTTATTAACGACAGTGTTCCCGAACTTTATTCGAACACGGTAAACATGGCGATCACTCCATATAGTGGCGCCCGTACCCAAGTTTATTTTGTGGGTGACATATTCGACAACGGATGGAACAATAACGACCCATCGATGCGTATATTCGCTGATGACGATGTCAATAATATGTTATTCACTTACACAGGTTTCGTAAAAGCCGGTAGCGCATTCAAGATCATTCAAACCCCGGGTGATTGGGGCATTCAATGGGGTTACGACAGCGACGGAGCATTAAGCAATGACGGCGGTAGCGGTAATATCGAAGGCTTCACGCAGGATGGCTATTATACGATCACGTTAGACTTGGCTGGTAACAAATACAGCATCGAACCTTATACCGGAGCGACAACCGAATACAAACAAATCTCCCTGATTGGAGACTTCAATGATTGGGGTGGTGATCTAGATTTACAACAGGCTAGTTACGACAAGCACATCTGGATCGGCGAGAAAATAGAGATTCCGTCCGATGGCGGTTTGAAATTACGTGCGGATCATGACTGGGCCGTAAGTTTCGGTGGCAGCAATAGTTTATGGAACGATAAACAAGGACAATTCGCCAAATTTGACGGAGGTGATAATGTAAAGGTTTCCGCCGGTACCTATTTTATCAAGTTTAATGACTTAACGAAACATATCATTCTACTAGCCGAATAAGGCATTACTTAAATTACCATCCTTTACTTGATTTAAAAGTCAAGTAAAGGTGGTAATAGATAAAAGTAACGCTTGTGTTTATGAATTATGCCTCAAAAGATATGTTTTAGAACATGATTTTGTTAAATCAAGTTAAGCAAATGAGATTTCCAAACTATTCATTATGCTACATAACATAAAATCTCTATATTTGCACTGTGTTTTTCATGGTATTAGATTTAAGGTTAACAATTGAGATTGGCTGTCCGTGATGGATAGCCTTTTTTGTTTCCTTCTAATAGTACATATTGGATTTGATGCCATTGCTGACATACAACAAACCATTCTTTCTCGTGATATAAATATTGTTTTCTCTAGCCAACCAGCCAATAGCCAAGGCTAGGTCCTCAATACTTAAAGACAATTTACGGCTTAACTCTTGCGTAGATATTTCATTTACCTCGTTTAGCGCATGCCACACTTTTCCTGCGTTTAGTCCAATTCTTCCTTTTTCCATAATCAAAATACTTTTCTAGTAAACGAACTATATTCTTTTTGGTTTCCTCTTTCCTACGATTAGTAGTCATTTGTAAAGTTCGCCCTTTAAATTTTAGGGAATCAATATCCATTCTTTCGTTTCTATGTTCTATTTTTATTATCTTGAATAATAAGTATTTATTAATTCCTATATTTGAGACGAATTACCGATTAGATATGGAAAAGGAAATGCTCACATTCGATATCACGAACGATTTTATCGTCGGAGATCGTATCACAAAAGAGACGCTAAACAAATACAGCAAGCTGCCTCATAAGATAAAGGCAGGTTTGTTTCTCCTTTGTGTAGAAGGTTCCGTGCAGGCTTCTATCAATCTAGCGAAGTATACGATTAACAAATATGATTTCGTGACCTTAGTGCCCAGCAATTTTATCCAGTTCCATGAAATATCGGACGACGCTCGTTTCTATTTCGCCGGATTCTCTTCGGAGTTTATGACAAACATCAATTTTATTAAATCAACCATGAGCTTTCTTCCCGTTATCACGGAACATCCGATCATGCCGCTGGAAGAATCTGTAGCTCAATTATATATTGACGGATACCGTTTATTGATACGTGCGCAATCCTTATCCCCGTCTTATTCTATGGTAAATAAAAACCTAGTCATCGCTTATCTCACGATATTCATGCAAGGAACGGCTGAGTTATATAAAAATCATAGCCATTGGACAAATGGAATCCGTACGCGCACCAATGAGATTTACCGTAAGTTTATCCAACTTGTCGTAGAGCATTATACCACCGAGCACAGCGTTTCTTTTTACGCCGCTCAATTAAATTTGTCGTTACCTCATTTCTGCACGACTATTAAGAAAGCGATCGGACTTACTCCCTTGGAAATCATTTCCTCCATTATCACGATGGATGCCAAGGCACATACACGGGATAGGATACGTAAAGAGATCGCTTTCTCTTTAGGCTTTAACAACCTGTCTTTTTTCAACAAATATTTCAGGCAGCATACGGGAATGACACCTCAAGAATATAGAAGAATGAAAATTCCCTCAAGCACGTAGCCGGCAATCACTTCTTTTGTAAAACCATACGATCGATATCGGGCATCCATGAGTTTCCATTCGATAAGCGTATGCGATTCATACCGGGTTTCAGACGGATCTCTATTTGCTCGCTAGCGACCTCATGCGCAGGATGAGCCTCTACATTTTTACGACAACTCCATTAACTTGACAAATTAATTCTCGATTCTCCGCACACTGATAATCCACGGACATCAAGTATAAACCTCCCTCACGACTGTATACATTATGCCATTCCAGATAATTGCTATCACGATTACCTAATCCCGTAACCTTCGCACCTCCAGAGCAATTCCCGTCATCCTCATAAATCGCCGTTCCAAACGCTTTGTGATTTTTTATTTCTTGATAGTCTTGCAACCAAGCACATTCCGCCTCATAGACCGTCCGTTCTCCCCTTTCCAGTCCATCCAGACGGAAAATACGTGTCCCATGCGCAGGTATGGTTACGGAAAAATTCCCGATCCTTGTACTTTCCAAGATCTCTCCTTTCAAATAAGTCCCGTACACTCACGTCGCCCCGCAAATAGAAATCGGCAAAATCCAGATGAATAGTCCGTTCCTCATCCGTAGAGTTATAGACGGCGACAGCGCATGTATTCCCATTCACTTCTTCCAGATCCTTTGTCAAGATATACACTCCATCCATTTGCTTAACGACATAAGCTTGCAAGCCTAGTACGTCTTGATTTAACGCTATCAGTTCCTCGTTTTTCAGTAGCCGCAAAGATTTCTCAGAGATGGTAGTCAGATCACAGCCAATCAATAAAGGGGAGCTCATAATACACCACATTCCAAAATGAGTTTTATCTTCTTCCTCACTCATTCCACGGCCGATCTCAAGCATATCCATATCATTATATTTTCCTTCGCTCGCATAAGCGGACAAATATAGATTCTGCCGGATAATATTCTTCACGGACTCCCAGCTAGGATTTATATCTTGCGAGATACGCCATGAGAAGGCAACGTCATGCACCCACGTACCGGGAAAATTCCAACGACATACATTCATACGCACATCTTTACGGCCGGTAGCTAGTATCGCATTATGGATCGCCGTGTATCGCTCTTGCTCATCCAGACCTAATTGATCGAAATTCTGTTTGGCGTCGCCGCCACAAAAGTCGATCTTAATAAAATCGAATCCTATTTCCTTAAAGAAGTAGTCCGCATCCTGACGATCGTGCCCATAAAAGCCGACATTGATCCCTAAAGAATCCTTATCCCAAAAGGAGCCGCAAGTATTCCGGCCCGCATCGGAATAAATACCCGCCTTAAACCCTAACGCATGGATATGATCTACCGTCTGCTTCAAGCCATTCGGAAAACGGACCGGATGAGTGATTAACTCCCCGCTCGCATCCGTCCCCCAAAATACCCGTCATCAATATTAATATATTTATATCCAACCTCTTTCAAGCCATTCCGCGACATCGCATCAGCTTGTTTCATTATCAGTTTGTCGCTGATATTCACTCGATAGGTATTCCATGAGCTCCATCCCATCGTGGGAGGATCATACGCAAAAACAGAAGATGCCAAGAGAAGTAAGGCGATTGATATATAGTTTCGCATGGTATAAAATTTTCATGTATAACGTTCTTAATCAAACAAAAATAAGAAAAGTGTATCAGACCGCCAAATCGGGATAAACGAAAAAAGGGAAGTATGCCTTTTTGACGTGACATACTTCCCTCACTTATATAAACTCTGTATTTGGATTACCAGATAACCACCCGATCAACCGGAGCCATAAACATCGGATCGCCCTCTTTAATGTCAAAAGCGGCATAGAACGGGGCGATATTACGCAAGGCAGCGTTCACACGCCATTTTCCCAATGAATGCGGGTCGATCTTGGTACGACGACGGATCTCCTCGGGACGGATATTTTGTCCCCACAACGTCGCATACCCCAAGAAGAAACGTTGCTCATTCGTGAAGCCATCGATCGGGGCCGGAGTCTCTTTGCCCTTCAAGCTATTCAAATAAGCTTGGTGAGCGACCAACAAACCTCCGTGGTCGGCGATATTCTCACCCAACGTAAAACGTCCGTTGGCATGAAGCGTATCTATTACGATAATCTGGTCATATTGATCAACCAATTTATCAGCACGCTCCGTGAAACGGACAGCATCCTCGGCAGTCCACCAATCGATCAAATTACCATCCTTATCGTAGTTACGTCCCTGATCATCGAATCCATGCGTCATCTCATGGCCGATTACCACGCCGATAGCGCCATAGTTCACCGCATCGTCGGCATCCGGATTAAAGAATGGAGGCTGAAGGATCGCAGCCGGGAAACAGATCTCATTCGTAGTCGGATTGTAATAAGCGTTCACGGTCTGCGGATTCATATGCCAACGAGACTTATCGACCGGCTTATCCACGTCCGCCAATTGATAGGCCATATCGAAGATGTTAGAACGGCGAACATTCGCCCAATAAGAATCGTCCTTGATCTCCAAACCACTATAATCACGCCATTTGTCCGGATAACCAATTTTCACCGTAAAGGCAGCCAATTTCTCTTGCGCTTTCGCCTTAGTCGTATCGCTCATCCATTCCAAGCCGTTGATCCGCTCGCTCAAAGCGGTCTGCAAATTCCCCACCAGCGTTAACATCTTTTCCTTGGAAGAAGCCGGGAAGTATTTCTCTACATACATCTCGCCGACGGCCTCGCCCAACGCACCGTTTACCGTATTCAACGAACGCTTCCAACGAGGTTGTTGTTCCTGCTTTCCGGACATTACCTTTCCATAGAACTCAAAATCAGCGTCTACAAAATCATCACTTAGGTACGGAGCCGCCGCGCTCAATAAATTAAACGCCAAATAATATTTTTGCTCATCGACCGTCGTATTCCGCAAAGCCTCACTCATATCCTTATAGAAGTTGATTTGCTTCGCATCCAACTCTTTCAGCCCGGCTAATCCCATGGATTCAAAATATACATCCCAATCCAACGGGGATTCTATTTGCTTGAAATCCTCGTAAGCCAATTTATTATAGTTCTTCTGGGAGTCACGCAAATCCTCACGGCCATAAGAGATCTCGGCGATAGCCTTCTCTATTTTCATCACGGCATCCACCGCCGCATCCGCTTGCTCCGGACTTGAGCCGGCCAATGTAAATAATTTATTTATATAAGCCCTGTAAGCATCACGCATCTTGGCGGAGCCTTCATCTTCCAATAAATAATAATCCCGATCGCCCATTCCGATACCAGCCTGATACAGCTGGACGATATTCATGGCACTATTCTTCTCGTCAGCGCCCACGAACAAAGCGAAGAACGGAGCCATGCCTTCCTTATGAAGCGTAGCCACCATCTTAGAGACATCCGATTTCGTTGCCAGCGCATTGATAGCGGCCAGTTCCTCTTTGACAGGAGCCACTCCATCGGCATTCAACTTCGTGCTATCCAATCCCATCGCATACAAAGCGCCGATCTTCCCGGCGACACTGCCCGCCTCATGGGGCGTAGCGCTAAGTTCCTCGATCAATACCCGGAGCTGTTCTTGGTTATTCTCTAGTAATTGGTCGAAAGTTCCGAAACGAGCGTATTCCGGTTTCAAAGGATTATTCTTAATCCATCCACCACAAGCGTATTCATAAAAATCCGTGCCTGCGGCAACCGTGGTATCCATATTCGCAGGATTAATAGCAGCGATCTTCACTACCTCTTTCTGAGGAGTGTTACAACTCGCTAAAGCGACTATCCCAGCCGCTAAAAACGGAAACATTTTTCTCTTTCTCATTTTGTTTAGTCTTTTGCCTTAAAACCTTACAAAGATACGATAAATACGCAAAAGAAAAACATGTACGTGTTTCTTTTAAAACATGTACGACTTTTTCCGAAAACACGTACGTGTTTTTCGAACGATAAAAGGATTCATGTATTCAAGAATAAGTGTATCTTTGCCAACAAATCATTTATATCATGAAGAAACTAATAATCAGCGTTTGGGCATTTATCGCCCTTCCCTTATTCGCTCAGCGAGACGCGAATATCCGTATTTATCCGGAGCAAGGTAACCAACAGATCAGTAAACATATTTACGGGCAATTCGCCGAACATCTAGGGAGTTGTATCTACGGTGGCTTATGGGTGGGGCCGGAGTCCGACATCCCTAATACCCAAGGATACCGTACGGATGTCTTAAACGCGTTGAAGAAACTACAGATCCCGAACTTACGTTGGCCGGGCGGTTGCTTCGCCGACGAATATCATTGGATGGATGGAATCGGCCCCAAGGAAAATCGCCCGAAAATGGTGAATAATAACTGGGGAGGGACGATTGAGGATAATAGTTTTGGAACCCATGAGTTCTTGAATCTATGTGAGTTATTAGGTTGTGAGCCTTACATCAGCGGAAACGTGGGAAGCGGTACGGTTGAGGAAATGGCTAAATGGGTGGAATACATGACCTCGGAAGGAGACAGCCCTATGGCCAACCTACGCCGGAAAAATGGCCGGGATAAGGCATGGAAAGTCAAGTTTTTCGGCGTTGGGAACGAGAGTTGGGGATGCGGGGGCAGTATGCGACCGGAATATTATTCCGACCTTTACCGTCGTTACTCTACGTATTGCCGTAACTATGATAGCAATGTCTTGTTCAAGATCGCCAGCGGTGCCAGCGATTATGATTACAACTGGACCGAGACGCTGATGAAACAAATCGGCGGACGCATGGATGGTATCTCTTTACATTATTATACAGTAGGAGATTGGAACAATAAAGGCTCCGCTACCGATTTCAACACGGAGGATTATTACTGGACCTTAGGAAAATGCCTTGAGATAGAGGATGTCGTTAAAAAGCATATCGCTATCATGGATAAATACGACCCGAAGAAAAATATAGCCCTCATGGTAGACGAATGGGGTACTTGGTGGGATGTGGAACCCGGTACGATCCCCGGCCATCTGTTCCAGCAAAACACGATGCGCGACGCTTTCGTAGCCGCTCTTACCCTACATGTCTTCCACAAATATACGGACCGAGTGAAAATGACCAACATCGCACAGATTGTCAATGTATTGCAGTCCATGATCCTCACGAAAGGCAAGGACATGGTGCTTACGCCTACTTACCATGTGTTCGAGATGTACAAGGTTCATCAAGACGCTACCTTTTTGCCGATGGATCTAATCTGCGACAAGGAGAAAGTAAGAGACAACCGGGAAGTGCCGGTCGTAAGCGCCTCCGCATCCCGGGACTCGCAGGGTAAAATCCATATCTCGTTGGCAAACGTAGATCCCCGGCAAAGCGAGAACATCCATATCGACCTGCAAAACGTAACGATAAAGAGCGTGAACGGGCGTATCCTGACAGCGTCCTCCATAAACGACTATAACACATTCGATTCGCCGGAGAAGGTCAAGCCGGAAGTTTTCAAGGGAGCCAAGGTGGAAAAGGGAAAGTTAAGCGTCAGCCTTCCTCCCATGTCGATCGTCGTATTAGAAGTTTTATAAAAAGACGGACAATAACATGGCAATGTTTCTATAATTATTAACTTTGCCCGAAGAATTAAAAAACACATTAAAGAAACGCATTATGAAACCTACATTATTTGTATTGGCAGCCGGAATGGGTAGTCGTTATGGGGGATTAAAACAATTGGACGGCCTAGGTCCCAATGGCGAGACCATCATGGACTATTCTATTTTCGATGCTATTCGTGGCGGGTTCGGTAAACTTGTATTCGTTATCCGCAAATCTTTCGAGAAAGACTTCCGTGAGAAAATCATCTCCAAATATGAGAACCATATCCCGGTTGAAGTCGTATTCCAAGACTTGAACGATCTTCCGGAGGGCTTCACTTGCCCGGAGGGACGTGAGAAACCGTGGGGAACCAACCATGCCGTATTGATGGGCAAGAAGGTTATCAATGAGCCTTTCGCCGTAATCAACGCCGATGATTTCTACGGACGTGACAGCTTCGCCGTATTAGGCAAGCAATTGTCTGAGATGGATGGCAAGAAGAATGATTATTGCATGGTAGGCTACCGTGTAGGTAATACGTTGAGCGAGAGCGGTTCCGTAGCACGTGGTGTTTGCGCCACGAACGAGGAAGGTTATCTGACAGGCGTCGTGGAGCGTACCGCTATCGAACGTATCGACGGAGATATCCAGTTTGTAGACGAGAACGGAAAGAAGGTCGTATTGGAAGAAAATACGCCGGTATCCATGAATATGTGGGGCTTCACTCCCGATTACTTCGAGTATTCCGAGGAATATTTCAAGGAGTTCCTAAAAGCCAATATGGGTAATTTAAAGAGTGAATATTTCATCCCGTTGATGGTAAATAAATTGATCACGGAAGGAACAGCCCGTGTGAAAGTATTGGATACAACCTCCAAATGGTTCGGCGTAACTTACGCAGCGGATCGTCAAGGCGTTGTGGATAAGATCCAAGCCTTGGTAGACGCAGGCGAGTATCCAAGCAAATTATTCTGATTATAAGGCCCTTATGGCTGATTTCTCAGCAAGAAGTAACAGCCGTGGCCTAAGACTCTTATCGTATCACCCTTGTGAAGCGATCTTTTCACGGGGGTGATACGATCTTTTCACCTCTGTGAAAAGATCAATACCTCCTAATGAAAACGATACTATATATATTTCCATTACCCAAAAGACCTAGTCCAAAGCTTTTGTATGTAACCATTCAGAAAGCAAATCCGCAACCTCTATATTATTTAAATCCGACATAGGGAAATGGGTATTGCCATGTAATCCTACCTCCGGTAAATGAATAACGGTGACATCCCCACCCTGATCATTCAGCATTTTTGCCCATATCTTCATCAAGCGCAAACGGCGTGTCCATTCATATAACTCCGGACGCTCATCGGTTTCGGGTAAATTATCTCCATAATAAATGACGATAGGGACCTTGGTATATTCCATGAATACGGACATAGGTACTTCAATGCCTTCCATTTTCTTGGAAAGCGTAATAAACTTAGCCTCCTCCGGCAATTGCCCTTCCGGAAAAGGAACCGCTCCACCCGGTTCGTATGACGCGATAGCCTTAATGTTTCTCGTCTTAAGCAATGTATTCCATCCAACGGGCCCGCCTTGCGAATGGGTAATAAATACGCCCGGGCCTATCTTGTCGAACAAAGCGGCGTAGGCATCCGAATAGACCTCAAAATCCGTCGTGCCAATAGTCGGCGTCATTTGACGAAAGTATTGGTCCAAGGTTTCCTTATCCCGCTTAAACTGTACTCCTTCAAAATAATCCGGCCAGATACCTACACGAAAACGGTTAAACCAAACCTCCTCGTCAAACGCCGGAGAAATTGTCACGCTCTCCGTACCTCTACCGGCGTTCCCTCTACGAGGCTGATCGACAAGATAGACACTAAACCGGCGACGTAAGAAAATATTCTGGAAGCCCTCACGCCCGTCGGGTGTGGTTTCCCATGTCTTAGAAAACTGCCCTACACCATGGGCGAATACCAATGGGTATTTCCTCGCTCCGACCGGCTTTTGATAAAATACGTACGCATGGTCGCCATGAAAAGTATGCCCTAATGAATCAACCAAGACCGTACCTCCAACAGCGAAGCTGCCTTGCTCATCCACCATCAGAACACGCTCATCTCGCTGTTTACATCCAACAAGCAAGAGAATGATACCAAGTATAAAAACAGGTCTCATATTTCCGATAGCTTAATCTATTTCTGTACTTTTGATTCCTGTAGCGCATTATAACGGCTTCCCACTACAGGGATAGCGGAAACCGCATCCTCCAATTCCCTCATCTCACCGGCGGTGAAAATGATATCCGCAGCACGTAAATTCTCTTCCAGATGAGACAGCTTCGTAGTCCCCGGTATAGCTACGATCCAAGGTTTCTTATTCATTAACCATGCCAAGGCAACTTGTGCGGGCGTGATCCCCCGTGTCCTCCCAAAAGCATTCAGCACTTCCACGATCCGCATATTGGCACGGATAGCTTCCGGTTGAAAACGAGGTAAATCTTGACGATTGTCGTTTTCCGGATCAAATCGAGTATACTCGTTAATCAAGCCTCCCAAAAAGCCTCGATTTATCGGACTATAAGGAACAAAACCAATACCCAATTCCTCACACAACGGCAATACGCTCTCCTCCACGGCACGATGCATCAAATGATATTCACTCTGTATAGCCGTAACAGGGCAGATCCTATGGGCACGGCGGATGGTATCGGCATTCACCTCGCAAAGTCCGAAATGCAATACCTTGCCTTCTCTGATCAATTCGTTCACGGTCTCAGCGACGACCTCAATCGGAGTGTTCGGGTCCGCACGATGCTGGTAAAACATACCGAGAGTTTCTACTCCAAGATTGCGAAGCGAATTCTCGCACACCTTACGTATATTGTTGGGAGAACTATCTTCCTCTGTCTTGATTTGTACGCCATCCACAAACTTATGCCCAAATTTAGTAGTTACAAATACCCGGTCCGAATAACCTTTCAACGCTTCGCCAACTAATCGTTCATTCGTTTGATAACCATAGCTCTCTGCCGTGTCGAACAAAGTAACACCACGATCGATGGCCTCATGTACCAAAGCGATTACTTGCTTCTTGCCGGGATGCTGGCCGCGATGATGATTCAATCCCATACAACCAAATCCCATAGCCGATACAACCATGGAAGCCGTACCACTTCCCAATGTCCGCTTTACACCGACCACGGCATTAGTTTTACAATCCAAGGCCGAGGGTCCTTGCCTGTTCACGCCCTCACAGGCAACCATTCCATTGAATACGGAAGAAGCACAGATCCCTGTTCCTGCCAATACCGCCGACCTCAAAAATCCCCGACGGCTTATCTCATTGTACTTTCTCATAACTTATGACCTTTCTAATTAATATTCCATTCACGGCAAAAATACTACGTTCCTACATCCAAACATGTATCAAAACCACAGATAGATATACCAATTTCATCGGTCATACTCCTTATCCGTCACAGCCCGGAGCTGTACGGCATGATTCTCGATCGCATGTTCCGTAATGGTCATACACACGATAGAGCTACCCGGTGTCGCCCCATTCCAATGGCGTACATTAGGAGGTGTCACGATCACATCACCCTTCCGGATCACACGTTTCTCTCCTCCTTCCTCTTGATAATATCCTTCTCCATCAAGTACTAACAAGGTTTGTTCGGCATCCGGATGGTAATGCCAGAAATTACGACTGTAAGGTTTGAATATAAAATGCGCGATCATCGTATTACCAGACTCCTTCAACAAGGAGACATAGACATCCCCCGTATTATACTCCGACGAAGCCTTTGCGTCAGCAGGGAAAATCAATGTCTCGGCACTTTGTTCACCCTCGCTAGAGCTGAGAGCTACAAGGTCAAAAACTTCTCCCGGGCTAAGAACATGACACGTTCCGGATTGAAGATACGCTCTTCTAGCAATTTTAGGTCGGCATTGAATGGTTTCATATCGGAGCATCCGACCGTTCCCCAATGAGACAGGAGAAGCTGCGCTTTAGGATAATGCATTTGCGATCTTTATGGCTCCCTCCAATCCGTATATGCCATG
>ENA-OQBD01000931-OQBD01000931.1-human-gut-metagenome-genome-assembly--contig:-NODE-931-length-14478-cov-18.446101_pt1 | contig 14478 bp, 11 predicted proteins | sample MGYA00242742_ERZ504543 | MGnify/ENA primary metagenome ERZ504543 (study PRJEB26092, sample SAMD00036239) | human gut metagenome | host: Homo sapiens | study: EMG produced TPA metagenomics assembly of... | reverse complement strand
TATTCCGATGTGGCGTTGACATGCGGCGCGACCCGCGCATGGACGCTGTGGCATGTGAAGCTTCGCGTCGCCGCACGGCAGATTTACGGCGGCATCCGCGTATCCGCCGCATACATCTTCGCCACCGCCACCACTGCCGAGTATCTGGGTGCGCGCAAGGGTCTCGGCATCTGGCTGCAGGCAGCCTACAATTCGTTCCGCACGCCGCTGATCTTCTCGGCCACGCTGGTCATCATCGTCATCACCGGCATACTCATGTGCCTCGTGAATCTCAGCGAACGCCTGCTGCTCGGCCCAGCCGACGCGGACGCCGATCCGGACGCGGACCAGTGAAAACGCAACAATCACCATTGCGGCCCTCATCATCGTCATGCACACCCGTATAATGGGACTCGCTGTTTAGCCAATGTGTGGCAAACCGGCAATGTTCCACAGCTTCGGCGTCAAACGGTCAACCGTGTGGCGGCAGGCACCATAAGGAACGTCGGGGGCATTGGACGAGCGGGGGCCTTAGCCCTTCGTATCGTTTTCTGCCCGAACCCCGCCCGCAGCGTCATCCCTAGAAAACGGTAGAGAAGCAAGATTCAAGGGAAATCGCAAGGTATGAAGAAGACCATCTTCAGCAAAGCAATCGCAATCCTCGGCTCGATCGCCATGCTCGTCGGCGTGGCCGCATGCGGGCAAAGCAACGACTCCACGAAAACCGCGACGGACGGCAACGACCTCACCAAGGTGACGTTCATGCTTTCGTGGGCGCCCGACACCAACCATATCGGCGTGTATGTGGCGAAGAACAAAGGCTATTTCAAGCAGGCCGGTCTTGACGTGGACATCGTGGCGGTGGCGCAGGCCGGCGCGGAGCAGGCCGTGAACAACGGCATGGCGGATTTCGCGCTGTCCAACCTCACCAACGTGGGCATTTACACGCTTAAGGGCGCGAAAATCAAACAGGTCATGCAGGTGCAGCAGAAGCCGAGCGCCATCTGGTGTTCGCTCGCGTCGAACAAGGACATCAAGTCCCCGAAGGATTTCGACGGCAAGACCTTCGCCACGTTCGGCTCCAACGAATCCGACGCAGTGATCCGCCGCATGATCCAGACCGACGGCGGCAAGGGCACGTTCGACAAGGTGACCGTCGGCACGTCCACGTTCCAGACGCTGTCCAGCAAGAAGGCCGATTTCGGCGGATTTTACGCCACATGGGAAGGCGTACAGGCCGACATGTACGGTCCAAAGCTCAACTGCTTCACCGAGCCGGATTACGGCGTGCCTGGCAATGCGGACACCATCGGCGTGATCACCAGCGACAAGACCATCTCCTCCAACCCAGGACTTGTGAAGAAGTTCGTACAGGCCACCAAGAAGGGCTACGAATACGCCTACTCGCACCCTGATGACGCCGCTGCGATTCTCGTCAAGGAGGCTCCGGACGCGAATCTGAAGCTCGACTTCGTCAAGAAGAGTATGAAGACTATCGTGGACGACCAGTATTGGGGCGATCCGGCCAAGATCAAGGACGGCTCGTTCACGTTCGGCACCAACGACACAGCCGGCGCGCAGAAGTACTTTGACTTCCTCGCCGAAGAGAACGCCTACACCGACTCGCACGATAAGGTGATTCACACCGCGCCTGTGGCCAAGGACATCTCGACCGACGAGTTCTTGAAGTAAGCAGTCGCCTGCTCCATCTTCAGCTTTCATAGTGCCAAACATGTGAAACGCGCCCGAAATCACGGGTCGAAGCGCATGTTTGGCACTATTGGTTATTGAGGTGCTGACGCTGTTGGCACATATGGTACCGTACATTTTTGTGCTGGAAAATCGCAGTTGGAGGTTGTGACTATGGCTGTGCCTATGAAAACCACGAACGGCAATCGCAAGCTAATTCTCGATGTCGATACCGGCATTGACGACGCGCTTGCACTGGCATATCTCGCCTCGTTCAACAACATCGAGATACTGGGCGTCATCGGCACCTACGGCAACGTTGCAGCCGACACTGCCGTATACAACACGGCTTACGTACTGGAACGGTTGGGGTTCCGGAACGTTCCGGTATTACGTGGTTCGACACGTCCCTCCTGGGCGGCCTCGTTCATTCCCGACGCAGGTTGCGCGCAGTTCCATGGTACGGATGGGCTGGGCGGATTCGGTCCGGCTGTTGGCTCTCCTGCCGTTGCTTGCGTGTCCGATTCTGGTGAAACGGACATCTGGAAGTCCGATTCGGCACCCTATGTGTCCGATTCTGCAGAATCGGACATTCAGAGCACCACGAACACCGTCTATGCGTCCGATTCGGGTGAATCGGACATTCCCGGTACCCTCAGCACTACTTATGTGTCCGATTCAGGAGAATCGGACACTCGAGTGAGGCGCGGGCTGATTTCCGTCGGCGGATACGACGTACACGACCCGCACGCGAATCCTGCCGCCGATTCGTTCTCACTTTCGTTCACGACCTGCGATGGCGCTGCCCACTCCCCTGCGTTACCGGAAGGTGTGCGATTCATCGTCGATATGGTCCGTAAATACGGCAGCGACGTCACGGTAGTGGCGACCGGCCCACTGACTGACGTCGATGCGGCACTTACTGCGGCGCCGGAAATCGCAAGCAAACTGCGATTGGTGATGATGGGCGGAACGCTCACGCAGGAAGGCAATTGCTGGGACACGACCGCCGAAACGAATATCATCCAGGATCCGGAGGCTGCCGACCGTGTATTCCATTCCGGCGCGGACGTGACCATGGTCGGCTTGGACGTGACGCACCAGTGCCTGCTGGGTTCCGACGCGACTATGCGGTGGCGCCAGGCAGCATCGCAATCGCATGATCCGTGTACCGATGCGCGGACGTTTCTTGCCGATATCGTCGACTTTTCGATTGCCGCAAATATTCAGGCGGACGCACGCCTTTTCTCAACGGGCATGCCATTGCACGATCCGCTCGCCGCAGCCGTAGCGGCGGATCCGAGTTTGGTGGAATGTTTCGATCTGCCGATGAAGGTCGAAACGGAGACAGGCGATTTTCATGGCACGCGCGGCCGCACCATCGGCGATCCGGCCGGACTGATTGACCCGTCGGCGCCACGCGTGCACGTGGCGCTCACCGTGGATCATGATCGTTTCATAACTGATTTCACGTGGCGAATCGCGCAACTGGCAGGCGATTAAAAGCCGTTTTAGGAGCAGAATAGAAAAAGACCCCCGCGGGGGTCTTTTTCTTATTTCTTCACGTCCTGCAATTATTGACGGCCTACGGCCGGCTCAACATTACCCTCGCGGCATAGCCGCTCGGGCGTGAAGCTGGAACAGCCCACCGGGCTGTTCCTTATCGCTTCACGCCACCGAAACGACGATCGCGGTGGATGTAGTGGTCGATAGAACGCCACAGCACCTCACGGCCGCAATCCGGGAACAGTTCCGGCACGAAATCAAGTTCCGCGTAGGCGGCTTCCCACGGCAGGAAGTTGGAGGTACGCTGCTCGCCGGACGTGCGGATCACCAGATCGCAGTCGGGAATATCCGGGTTGTACAGGTGCTCAGCAATCATCTTCTCCGTCACGCGATCGCCAGAGATCTTGCCGTCACGAACCTCGCGTGCAATCGCTGCGCACGCGTCCGCGATTTCGGCGCGACCACCATAGTTCAGGCAGAACACCACATCGATGGTCTTGTTGTTCTTCGTCTTCTCCTGTGCCACTTCCAGCTCGTCGATCACGGACTTCCACAGCTTCGGCCGGCGGCCCGACCAGCGCACGCGCACGCCCCACTCGTTCATCTGATCGACGCGACGGTGGATGATGTCACGCGAGAAGCCCATAAGGAAACGCACCTCCTGCGGTGAACGCTTCCAATTCTCCGTAGAGAACGTGTATAGGGACAGGTACCGTACGCCCGCTTCGATGGCACCTGCGATGGTATCGAACACCACCGGTTCGGCCGCCTGATGGCCGTCGGTGCGGATGAGTCCGCGCTGCTGTGCCCAACGGCCGTTGCCGTCCATGATCACGCCCACATGTCGCGGAACCTTGTTCTTGGGAAAATCGGGAATGATCGACGGATCGGAAAATGGTGCCGCCGGAATGTCAAGGGATTTGTAATCCACGTTCTCAAAAGCCATACCCGCTAATCTAGCAAGCGCATGGAACGAATCGGCCGCTCCAGATAGTATTCGCCCCATTCTTCCACTATTTGGTGGGTTTCCCGTTGAATCGACGCGGCCGCCGGAACACCGTCCAGCTCCCCCCAATCGCCATCGACAAGCGCCGAAAGCCGGCAAATCGCATCCCACGACACCGCTTCCGATTCGGGGGTATGGTCGGCGGCGCACATCAGGCCGCCGGCGGGAATCGAAAAATACCAGGACAGCGTGGACGAAATCGGCTCGCCGCACACCACGCAGACGCGCAGACGGGGTGTCCAACCAGCGATCGCCAGTGCGCGCAGCACGTACGAATCGCCAATCGTGGATGGCTCGTGCGCATGTTTGGCAAGCGCGTTCAACGCGCCCAATACAAGCCGGTATTGTGCGACCGCAGGCTCCTTTTCCGTGGCGACCAGATTGTCGGCGGTTTCGCAGATCACGTTCGCCGCCGTATACGCTTGAAAATCGGCGCAAATCGGCCCTGCATACGCGGCGATCGATTCGGCTTGGGACACGACGTCGAGTGAACGACCTTCCGCAATGAGCAGCGCCACGCGCATGAACGGTTCGAGTCGGCCTCCGAAACGCGATTTGGTACGGCGCACGCCTTTCGCGACGGCGCGTACTTTGCCATGGTCACGTGTGAGCAAGGTGAGTATGCGGTCGGCTTCGCCGAGTTTGGCGGTGCGCAGCACCACGCCTTCGTCTTGATACAGCGGCATCGCACCTCCTTTTCTTGCCGTTCATCGCATCCTGTTATGCATACGCTCGCCGCACGTGCGCGTTCCGAGATACATTCGCCCCGTCAGTAGATGAACAGCCCCCAGAACGCGAACACCAGCAATACGCAGAACATGGCGGCCACGGTCAGCCAGAACATCACGCGTCCGAACCGCGTGGAAGCCAGCACCGGCTGCCGTCCGCTGACGATTTCGCCGATAGCACCCTTACGTGGCGGCCACTGCGCGATGCCTCGATGGGTTGCCTCTTCGATCAGCCGCATAAACACGCGGGACCATGCCCACACCACGGCGACGCACACGATCTGGATCACCGGCCAGCTCCAATACATCACGCCCGGATTCTCCACTGGGGCACTGCCCCATGCCAGTTTGACCACACCCATGATCACATCGCCAAGGCCGGCGCAGAACAGCACGAACGTGGCCATAGTGGCGATAGTCAACGTGACCAGCGAGTTTTTGAACCCTTGCGCAAGCCCCAGCCGATACCGTCGTCCGTGGGCACGCGCCCAGATCTTACGCATCAGCACGGCGAGCCACAGCACGCCTGCGGCAAGCAGCAGCACCAGCATGCTGGCATGCAACGCGACCAGGTAGATGGTCAGGCCGCGATTGGCTTTGAGGTCCAATGGCACTGCGATTGACTGGTACATTCTGGTGCCGGCCACGCGTTCGCTGGTCTGTTTGAGTCCGTGCGTGGTGCCGACGGCCCAGTCGACCACATCGTCCACGTACGCGTCGGCGAACGGGGTTCCGGAATTGGCTTCGTCGCCGAGCCTCAGCACATGGTTGGCGATAGGGTACGTGCGTATGGTGACGTCCCAGTTGCCGGCCTGGTGAGCCAGATCGACGATTTTCTCCGTGCCTTCCACCTGCGCGGTCATGACGTCTTTCGTGCCATATGCCACCAATGTCGGAATGGCATACGCTTTCGGCGTCAACGTGTCGATGTCGAGGTTGGTGAGTCCGAACAGGGACGCGTCGATATTGAATACGCGGCGGACGATCGACTGGTAGCCGTCATGCGCGCCGACGAGCGCGAAGTCCTGTGCGGCGAGGAAGCCCAGCGAATACCGCGGCTCGTAGACCATCGGACTGAGCAGCACCTGAAAAGCGACGTCCGGATCGCGCTGCAGCAGATACGATGAGATCCATGTGCTTTCGGAAGTGGCGTAGATGCCCACTTTGGAGGCGTCCACCGTATCCATTTTCCGCAGGAGGTTGATGACCTGGTCGTAGATGGCGGCGGAACCCGGGTAGTCGCGATTGGCGTCGTTGGTGGACCAGACCGGCTTGTCAAGCACCGCCGTCACGAATCCCGCCGAAGACAGGTCGGAGGCCATGTCGCCGAAGGAATTGTCGCAGGTGCCATAGCCGGCGCCGTGCATGAAAACCACACCGGGACGTCCGTTCCCAGCCCCTTTCGGTTTGCGGATCAGCACTTTGATGTTCTGTATCTCACCGGTGGAAGGCCGTTTCGCTTTGATGGTGACGTACCGTTTCGCCACCTCGTAATCGCCTTTTTTCGCCAGTTTTTCGCCGGATGGATTGGCGAAGGTCACGGCGGTGTTGGCGTCAAGCGTTTCGATGGTCTGCTCGGTCGGCTCGTAGTTCCATGTGGATGCCGTCAGATTGGCCACGGACACCAGAATGCCCAGCAGCATGATGAAAATAGGCAGGTTGACCATGAGTCGCCGCCCGCGCGTCCACGGTTGATGTTGCGGTTGCGGACGCGCGGGCGATGAAGCCGATTCTTGCCGTAATGATTGGCTGGCGGCTGATGATTGACGTTCCTGCTCTGACACGCCGCTCATTCTACCGGCCTTTGCTGAGAAGCCTGCGATTGCATGCTACCGACGGCACGCTGGAACATGGCTTTCAGCAGTTGCCGTTTTGCGTCACCGGCACGACCACCGGACCGGTGGCGGTGGCAGGCAACTGGCCGTCGGCCTCCATCTGCGCGGCGATCTCCTGCGCCTTGGCGAGCAGGGTTTCCACGATCTGGTCTTCCGGCACGGTCTGGATGACCTTGCCCTTGATGAAAATCTGCCCCTTGCCGTTGCCGGAGGCCACGCCCAAATCGGCTTCGCGAGCCTCGCCCGGACCGTTGACGATGCAGCCCATGACGGCCACGCGAATCGGCGCGGTCACGTCCTTCAACCCTTCGGTCACCGCGTTGGCCAGCTGAATCACGTCCACCTGGGAACGGCCGCAGGACGGGCAGGAGATGATGTCGAACTTACGCGGGCGCAATCCCATGTATTCCAGCAGCTTGCAGCCCACCTTCACTTCCTCCACGGGAGGCGCGGACAGTGAAACGCGGATCGTATCGCCGATGCCTTCGGCCAGCAGCGCGCCGAATGCCAGGCAGCTTTTGATTGTGCCCTGCCAGGTCGGGCCGGCTTCGGTGACGCCCAAATGCAGCGGCCAATCGCCCTTGGAAGCCAACAGACGGTACGTCTGCACCATGGTGACCACATCATGGTGCTTGACGGAAATCTTGAAATCGTGGAAGCCAACGTCTTCGAACATGCGCGCTTCCTTCATCGCGGACGCCACCAGCGCCTCCGGTGTCGGGCCGCCGTATTTGGCGTACAGCTCCTTATCGAGCGAACCGGCGTTCACGCCGATGCGCAGGGAAATGCCCGCATCCGTGGCGGCCTTGCAGATCGAAGGGCCGACCTCGTCGAATTTGCGAATGTTGCCGGGGTTCACGCGCACGGCCGCGCAGCCGGCGTCGATGGCCTGGAACACGTACTTGCTTTGGAAGTGGATGTCGGCAATCACCGGAATCGGCGATTTTTTGACGATTTCCGGCAATGCGTCGGCATCATCCTGGCTTGGCACGGCCACACGCACGATATCGCAGCCGGCCGCGGTCAGTTCCGCGATCTGCTGCAGGGTGGCCGGCACGTCAGCCGTCAGCGTATTGGTCATGGATTGCACTGAAATCGGCGCTCCCCCGCCGACCGGCACCGGGCCGACCATGATGCGGCGGGATTTGCGGCGCGGATGCAGCGGGCTTTCGCTGATGGCCGCGTCACCGGTTTTGCGGAACGGTTTTTCGATTTCTGGCATACGTGATCCTTGCATGTGCGAGGCGCGTTATGCGCCCCGCGATGGTTCTTACGGCTTGTGCTCTTTACTTGTTTATCAGCTTGTCGGCGCGGGCGCGAGCCTCCTGCTCGAGTCGGCTCATTTCCTCCACGGAATCGAACAGCGGGTTGCCGCGCAGTTCGGCGTCCATCTCGTCAAGCACTTCGCGCACGGTGTCGACGATGCCGAGGTATGGCAGACGGTGTTCGAGGAACGCGTGGACGGCCTGCTCGTTGGCCGCGTTGAGCACGGCCGTATGCTTTTCGGACGATTCGAGGCAGTGCCGGGCCAGGTTCACCGCGGGGAACGCCTCGTTGTCGAGCGGCTCGAACGTCCACGTGGCCGCCTTCGTCCAATCGCATGCGGCGGCGACGTTTCCGAGACGTTCCGGCGCGGACAGGCCCAAGGCGATCGGCAGGCGCATGTCCGGCGGCGAAGCCTGCGCGATGGTGGCGCCGTCGCGGAATTCCACCATGGAATGCACGATGGATTGCGGATGCACGGTCACGTCGATGCGGCTCGGTGGCACGTCGAACAGTCGGCTTGCTTCGATGACTTCAAGACCTTTGTTCATCAGCGTGGACGAGTTGATGGTCACGACCGGCCCCATGTTCCATGTGGGGTGGTTCAAGGCCTGTTCCGGCGTGATGTCGGTCATTTGGTCGCGTTTCCAGCCGCGGAACGGACCGCCGGACGCGGTGACGACGAGCTTGGACACCTCGCCGTGCGTGCCGGAACGCAACGACTGCCAGATGGCGGAATGTTCGGAATCGACCGGATTGATCTGCTTGTCGCGTACCTGCGCGCTAAACAGCAGGTGTCCGCCGGCCACCACGGATTCCTTGTTGGCCAATGCCAGCTGGGAGCCTGCCTGCAGTGCCGCGATGGACGGTTCGAGGCCGATGGAGCCGGTGATGCCGTTAAGCACCACGTCGGCGCCGGAGCCTGCCATGGCGATCACCGCGTCAGGGCCGGCTGTGATGTTGACGTTGCCTGCGCCGGCCTGTTCCAACGCCTCACGTAGCGCGGGGACGGCTTCCTTGTAGAAGATCGCGACGGTTGGCACGTGGAATTTCACCGCCTGCTGCGCAAGCAGTTCGACATGTGCTCCGCCCGCGGCGAGACCCGTCACGGTGAAGCGGTCGAGATGACGTGAGATGATGTCAAGGCCTTGGGTGCCGATGGATCCGGTGGAGCCCAGAATTACTACGGTTGATGGTTGCATGGGTTATGCGCTGCTCTCCGTATGATATGCCGATGTTCCGGCATTGGTTGGGACTATGTAAGTTGGGACTGTGTAGTCGAGGCTGTGTAGTTGGGATTGTGTAAACGCGAGAACAGGCTGACGATTCCGCCAGCCTGTTTATTACCGTTGGTTCACTCGAAGGACGGGAACGACAGATCCGGAATATCGAGATTGTCGTCGTTGCCCGACGCCGGGAAAATCGACCTGAAAGCCGGGCTTGGTTCCGGCTTTTTGTCCTCCTGCTGCTTGTTCGCATCGGGTTCGGCGGACGGTTCAGTTGCCGGGGCAACTGCCGGTTCTACGGCAGGTTCAGCCGGAGCGGACGGTTCAGGCGTGAAGGATGGCGGCACCGAGGCTGCGAGGGAGCTCAGGCTCGTCGAACCGGTGGTGACCTGAGGCAAGTCGGACGCGGACAGGCTCGGAACCTGCGGCGTGAACGTGTTTTCCGTCTGGTTCGTCTCATTGATGGTGTGGGCCAGATGCGCCAACGCGGCCAAAGACGGATCCTGCTGCGGCTCGGGTTCAACCGGAGCCGGCGGGAATGCCGGAGCGGCCGGAGCCTGCGAATCGGTCGCGGTCGGAGCCGGAGCCTTTGGCGCGGCATCTTCCATCGCATCATCGGCAAGCGGATCGAACGCCTGGGTCTCTTCAACGGCGCTCGGCGCGGAAGAAGCGGAATCGGTCTGCGGCTGGAACACCGGAGGAACCACCGGAACCGCAGGCGGAGTGTTCGTCGGCGTGGCAGGCACGCTCACCGGGGAGGTGACCGCGGACGTGAAGATCTCATGCTCGGCCTTGTTCAGCGCGTCGAAGGAATCCTCTTCGCTCGGCGTGACGGTTGGCACAGTAGGAGGAACCGGAGCAGCCGGAACCGTGGCGGAAGGAGCTGCGAACAGCGGTGCGATCATCTGGGTTTCGCCAGCTGCGGAATCACTGGAAGCCGGGGCAACGGACGGTGCGGCCGCGGCCATCGCCTCTTCGGAGGGTTCACCGACGAAATCCGCGACGCGCGCATACGATTCGAGTCGGGTCAGCAACTGCGCGCAGGCGGCCAGATAGTAATCCACCTGACGTTCGTCGTATCCCCTCTTGCCTTTGCGCTGAGTGAAGATCACGTTGCTCAAGGTCTGGGAATTCGTGTCGGCGATCGCCTTGGCGTCCGCTTCACTGACTTCCTCGACACCCAGCTCGCCGGCGGCTTTCGTCAGGCACTTGTCGATCACGCTGTCGACCTGCTTGCGGTCGTAGCTCGGATTCTTGCCCTCGCCCGGCTTGAACCGTTGGCCGTGCTCGCGTTCGGCATGCGCGTCGAGCTTCTTGAACAGGTCCTCGGTCTGCGCCTTCCATGCCACACGGCCATGCTGGGAGATTTCCCACGTGGTCTGCTTGTCGACCACGGCACGTTCCAGACGGGCAAGCGCGGCATCCACTTGGGCGATCACATAGCCGCCCTTGACCAGTTCGAAGGAGACGTTCTGAATATCATGCTGGGTGAGTTGCGCGCCCTCACCTTCATACAGCATGTGCGCACGTTCAAGGAAAGCATCCACCTGTTCCGCATCGTAGCCCCACTTTCGCTTCGCGGCATGAGCGATTCCCGATGCGTTCTTCTCGGTTTCAGGTTCCTGTGCCATTGGCGTTCGACCTCCTGCTACACGTATTAACGCCACTACTTTACGTGATTGATTCGACGCAGACGCCGCAAAAGATGAAAATTCAGTGAATCGACACGTGCGGCTCATCGCCCACACGGCGGTTTCGTACCGATCAAGCGGCATCATATCCGCCATGCCGACACACGAGTGCGGCTCATCGCGCGGATACGGTACAGTAGTTCGTTGCGGGCGATTAGCTCAGTTGGTTAGAGCGCCACCTTTACACGGTGGATGTCGGGGGTTCGAGTCCCTCATCGCCCACTTTTCGCAACGCCGTGAAAAATCAAGGAATCGCATATCATCCCGCGTAATATCAACGCGCGCACCCGTGTTTTGCCCACATTCCGCCCACGTTTTATTTGTGTTTTGCCGGAAAGTCCACGTAATAGCGAAATCCCCCAAACCCAATGGGCCCGGGGGATTTTCGTATACGCGAGAAAATCGCGAAAAGTCTTGGTTTACTTGCCCTTGCCGAACGCGCGCAGGTGAATACCGTTCCAATCGGAGCTGACGGTCAGCGGAGTGGCGGCGTTCATGCCGGCGGTCTTGGCCGCGGACTGCACGGTGCTGGAGCTTGCGGCACCCGGACGTCCCGGCTTCGGGGTGAGCACCCACAGCGGGCCGTCATCGCCGAGAACCGCATAGGCGTCGACAATGGTGTCGGCCAGTTCGTCCTCGTCATCGCCATCACGCCACCAGATGATCACACCATCGACTGCGGAGTCATAATCCTCGTCGACCAGCTCTTCACCGGTCAGTTCCTCGATCTTGGCGCGGATCGAGTCATCCACATCATCGTCCCACAGCCATTCCTGTACCAGGTCGCCGGCGTGGAAACCGAATTCTTCAGCGTTATCAGATGCCGTTTGATTCACGTTCGTCAATATACCAACACTGCTCGAACATATACGTTACGAACGCCGGAATCGCCCACTTTTCGAGATGAAACGGCGATTTCCGCCTGTATCACGCCTATCTCCTTCCGCCGCACGCTCATTGCTTGACGGTGCATTGCGGCAGTGAACCGCCTTTACCATCGCGGATGGCGACCAGCGCGTCGTACGCCTCGTCCAACGTGCCCACCTTCACCACGTGGAGGCCCTGTGGCACGTGCCCGACCACGTCGGAGCAGTTGGATTCCGGGGCAAGGAACCACGTGGCCCCGTCACGCTTCGCGCCGATCATCTTCAACCGGATGCCGCCGATCGCGCCAACCTTGCCTTTGGCGTTCATCGTGCCGGTACCCGCGATGGTCTTCCCGCCGGAAAGCTGCTCTCCGGTCACCTTGTCGATCAGACCGAGCGTGTACATCATGCCCGCGGACGGGCCGCCGATGTCATCGACGTGCATGGACACCTTCATACCGGACACGTCATAACCGTGCGCCTTGAGGAACCGCTTCGCGGCCGTGGCCGCGGCGTTCTGCGATGAGGACATCTCCTTGTTGCTTTCCTTCGCATAGTCCTTGGCGCTTTGTCCGACGGGGAACACGGCCTCCTGCGGAATCACCGTGGCCTTCGGATTGGCCCATGCCAGCAACGCCTGCGCGTTGGTCACAGGATATCCGGGAACGCCTGAGGCGTTGACGGTGACGAGCAGTAGTTTGCCGGAGTCCTTATGCGTCTTCACGCCGGACACGTCGATGACCTGCTTGCCTTCGACTTTTCCGAGCACGTCCTGGGTCGGTCCCGGCTCCTGCACCACGTACGCGCTGGGCGCAATAAGCACCAGCACGCAGAGCACGGCCACGATCGGTCCGGCGAGATATCGCCAAGGGCGAACATCGAACCACCGTCCGACCTGACGCCAACGTCGTCTGATACGTGGCAGAAGGCCTTGAGACGACCCGTTACGTGTGCTTTTGGCGTGAACTCGCTGTGTTTCCTGCATATCGGCCATGCCTCCCATACTATGGAAGGCAACGAACTTAACAATCGCGTGGAACAAAGGCAGGAAACGGTATGGATGAGAATGCGATCCGCCAGTGGCTTATCGATTGCTTCGGACCGATTCAGGGCGAGATGGCATGGAACCAGCTTTCCAACATGCCGGAAGCCGTACGCGACCAGCTGATGAGTCAGGATCCGAGCACGCTGCCCAAGCCCGAAGAGGTCAAGTCCATGATGCAGGCGTTCACCGCCGGCGGACTCAACACCATGGGAGATATGCAGCAGGCCGTGGAACAGGGGCCGATCAACATCAAACTGGCGAAATCGCTCGCGTTGCAGCAGGCGAATGGTGCCGGATCGGACAGCAGCGTGAACGCCGAAACCGGCGAAATCGCAAGACGTGCCATCAGCGAGGCGAACCTGTGGCTTGATACCGCTTGCGAATTCAACCCGGCGCAAGGCGAGACGCAGCTGCTCACCCGCGCCGGCTGGGTGGAGGACACAATCGACGCGTGGGCGCAGTTCGCCTCCCCCGTGGCCGAATCGATGAACGACGCTCTGGCTTCGATTCTGTCGCAGCGTTTCGGCGACGGCGAAATCCAGACCGAGATTTCCGGGGTTTTCGCAGGCCCCATCGAAATTCCGATTCCGGACGAGATGAAGAATCCGGCGAAGCTGATGCGATTCGTCGGCAACACGTCGTTCGCCATGCAGTTGGGGCGTGCCGCCGGCGACCTGTCCCATGAGGTGCGCGGCAGCTTCGATCAGGGCATCGCGCTGCTGAAGAATCCCGCCGGCGGACTGATCGTGCAGAACGTGACCGAATACGCGAAGTCGCTGGACATCGACGTGAACGAAGTGATGGGCTATCTTGCGCTGCAGGAGCTTGCGCATGCCAGGCTGTTCGCCTCCGTGCCGTGGCTGATGCCCCGCTTCGAGGCGCTGCTGGGCAAATACGCGCGTGGCATCACCATCGACATGGATGCCATGGAGGAGCAGATCCGTGAGGCGGAGTCCATCGATCCGGATTCCATGGCCAGCGCGGTGAACATCACCAAGGTGGCGTTCCCGGACACTCCGGAGCAGAAGCAGGCCATGAAGGCGTTGGAGAATCTGCTTGCCTTGGTGGAGGGCTGGGTGGATGCCGTCGTGTGGCGTGCGGGCATGGCGCATATTCCGCATATCGAACAGCTTCGTGAGATGCTGCGCCGCGAACGCGCCATCGGAGGCCCTGCGGAACGCACGTTCGAAAGCCTGATGGGCATGCAATTGCGCCCCAAGCGCATGCGTGAGGCGGCCGCGCTGTGGGAAAGCATCGGCGCGCAGGAAGGCCCCGAGGCGCGCGACGCGAAATGGTCGCATCCGGATCTGCTGCCGCAACTGCCGGACGAACAGTCCGAGGATAGCTCCAACGAAGAGAACGGCGCCGCATCCGCCACTACCGGTACGGAACAGACCACGGCGCAACAGGATATTCCGGACAGCATCGATTGGGATGCCGAACTGTCCAAGCTGCTCGACGAGGAAGAGCACAAGAGCGATGACGCCGATGGCACGAACGACGCCGACGGTACAGATGACGCCGACGGTACAGATGACGCCGACGGTACAGATGACGCCGACGGTACAGATGACGCCGACGGTACAGATGACGCCGGCGATACGAACGCTTCCGGCGACCCGCAGTCACCGGAAGAAGCGTGAT
>ENA-OQBD01000930-OQBD01000930.1-human-gut-metagenome-genome-assembly--contig:-NODE-930-length-14482-cov-3.117659_pt1 | contig 14482 bp, 15 predicted proteins | sample MGYA00242742_ERZ504543 | MGnify/ENA primary metagenome ERZ504543 (study PRJEB26092, sample SAMD00036239) | human gut metagenome | host: Homo sapiens | study: EMG produced TPA metagenomics assembly of... | reverse complement strand
TTGTCACAAGACAAAGGATCGACCGGAAAAAGAATATAAAGATCTGATGAATCGTCTGAGTAGAATTGAAGGACAAGTCAGGGGAGTTCGAAGGATGGTTGAAGAAGGATGCGTATTGTCCGGATATTCTGATTCAGGTATCTGCGGTGAATGCGGCTCTGAATAGTTTCAATAAAGTAGCTTTTGGCAAACCATATCCGGACCTGTGTGGCAGATGATATCCGGGACGGAAAAGATGAAACGATTGACGAGCTCGTGACGACACTTCAGAAATTGATGCGATAAAAGATCTGAAGAGAGATCTGGCACAAAAAGTCCGGATCACAACTTGAAGGAGGAGTAAGATGGAACAATATAATGTGACGGGAATGAGTTGTGCAGCCTGCAGTGCCCGTGTTGAGAAGGCAGTTGGGAAAGTCCCCGGAGTTGAGAACTGTTCAGTCAGTCTTCTGACGAATTCCATGGGAGTGGAAGGCACAGCAACAGTAGATGCGGTTATTGCGGCTGTTGAGGAAGCTGGATATGGGGCAACGTTGAAATCTGCAAAGAATGAAAGGCATGGGATGAATCAAAGTGAGCAGAACTGTGCGGAAGATGCGTTGAAAGACAGGGAGACACCGAAGATGAAAAGGCGTCTGATCGCTTCTTTGTGTTTTTTGATTCCGCTCATGTATCTGTCAATGGGACATATGATGTGGGGCTGGCCACTTCCGGTATTTCTGGAAGGAAATCATGTGGCGATGGGGCTGGCGCAGCTCCTGTTAACGACAATCGTTATGGTGATCAATCAGAAGTTTTTTATCAGTGGATGGAAAGGCATGATCCATAGAGCACCAAATATGGATACGCTGGTTGCACTTGGTGCAGGTGCATCTTATGGATATAGCGTGTATGCATTATTCGCTATGACAGCAGCGCAGACGGCAGGCGATATGGATCATGTGATGGAGCTGATGCATGAATTTTATTTTGAATCAGCAGCAATGATTTTAACGTTGATCACAGTTGGAAAGATGCTTGAAGCGCATTCAAAGGGAAAGACAACAGATGCATTAAAGAGCCTTATGAAGCTGGCACCAAAGACAGCAACGCTCCTGCGTGATGGAAAAGAACAGGAAGTTTCAATTGATCAGGTGAGAAGAGGAGATCAGTTTGTTGTAAGACCGGGGGAGAATATTCCGGTGGATGGAATTGTTCTGGAAGGAAACAGTGCAGTAGATGAAGCTGCCCTGACCGGAGAGAGTATACCGGTAGATAAAGCAGAAGGGGATAAAGTGTCTGCGGCTACAATGAATCAGTCAGGTTTTCTGCGTTGCGAGGCGACGAGAGTTGGCGAGGATACGACATTATCACAGATCATTCAGATGGTAAGTGATGCGGCAGCAACAAAAGCGCCAATTGCCAAAGTGGCAGATAAAGTTTCAGGAGTATTTGTTCCGGCAGTTATTTCTATTGCAGTTGTCACAATGATCGTATGGCTGCTTGTCGGAGAGTCTGTTGGTTTTGCACTTGCAAGGGGAATTTCTGTTCTGGTAATCAGCTGTCCGTGTGCATTAGGTCTGGCCACTCCGGTTGCAATTATGGTTGGAAATGGAATGGGCGCGAAGAACGGAATCATGTTTAAGACAGCTGTTTCGCTGGAAGAGACAGGAAAGACGGAGATTGTTGCACTGGATAAGACAGGAACGATCACAAGCGGAGAACCGAAGGTGACGGATCTGATCCCTGCGGACGGAATGACAGAACATGAATTATTATTTTTTGCAAACGCATTGGAGAAGAAAAGTGAGCATCCGCTTGCCCGGGCGATTCTTGAAAAGGCAGAAGAAAATGGGGAAACAGAGCAGAAAAGTGAAATCACACAGTTTCAGGCAGTTCCGGGAAATGGTCTGTCAGGAAAACTTGGAGAGGACCGGCTGTATGGAGGCAATTTCAAATTCATTTCTGACAAAATGAAGATTTCTGCCAGCATAAAAGAACAGGCAGAACAGTTGGCTCAGCAGGGAAAGACACCGCTGTTTTTTGGAAAAAACGAGCAGTTCCTTGGTATGATCGCAGTTGCGGATGTGATCAAGGAAGATAGTCCACAGGCAGTGAAAGAACTTCAGAATATGGGAATCCATGTTGTTATGCTGACCGGAGATAATGAGCGCACAGCGAAGGCAATTGGTGAGCAGGCAGGTGTGGATGAAGTGATCGCAGGTGTTCTTCCAGAAGGAAAAGAACAGGTGATCCGCAAGCTGAAAGAAAAAGGAAAGGTTGCGATGGTAGGTGACGGTATCAATGACGCACCGGCACTGACCAGGGCAGATATGGGAATTGCAATTGGAGCTGGGACAGATATTGCAATCGATGCAGCGGATGTTGTGCTGATGAAGAGCCGGTTAAGTGACGTGCCGGCGGCAATCCGTATGAGCCGTGCAACATTGCGCGACATTCATGAGAATCTGTTCTGGGCATTTTTCTATAATGCGATAGGAATTCCACTGGCAGCAGGAATCTGGATCCCGGTCTTTGGTTGGAAATTAAATCCGATGTTCGGAGCGGCGGCAATGAGCCTGTCCAGTTTCTGTGTAGTGACAAATGCATTGAGACTGAATCTGTTTAAAATGTACGATGCCAGCAAAGACAGAAAAAGAAAGATGAAAAAGGTAGAAACAGCAGAAAATACTGTTTCAGATATTGTCTTAACAGACAAAAATGAGTCAGAAAACAAGGAGGAGACAAAAATGACAAAGACAATGAAAATCGAAGGAATGATGTGTGGACACTGTGAGGCGGCTGTGAAGAAAGCTCTCGAGACACTTGAGCAGGTTGATACAGCAGAAGTCAGCCATGAGGCCGGAACAGCAGTTGTGACACTGAATTCCGAAATCAGTAATGAAGTGCTGAAAAAGACAGTCGAAGACAAAGATTATACAGTAACAGCGATCGAGGATCAATGAGCAAAGAAGAGGTCCCCTGCGGAAATGAAAGATTCTGCAGGGGACCTCTTAGATTAATCCTTGTATACAATCTTTCCATCACAGATTGTATATTTTACTTTTCCATACAATTCCCATCCAGTAAATGGAGAATTAGAAGACTTAGAAGCATAAGTCTCAGGAGTCCATTTCTCATTCGGATCAAACAGTACAAGATCAGCTGATTTTCCTTCTGCGACAGAACCGCACGGAAGGTGATACAGGCTGGCAGGATTGATCGTCATCTTCTCAATCAGCTGGCTTAATGTCAGGTGCCCCGGACGTACAAGGGAAGTGATTCCGAGAGCAAGGGAAGTCTCAAGACCAATAATGCCGCTTGGTGTTTGTGTGATAGGACGGGATTTCTCTTCCGTACTGTGTGGCGCGTGGTCTGTAGCAATCAGATCGATTGTACCGTCTTTGAGACCTTCGATGATAGCAAGGCGGTCATTTTCTGTACGAAGCGGTGGGTTCATCTTGGCAAGTGCGCCGTATTTTAATACAGCTTCATCTGTCAAAGTGAAATGATGCGGAGTTGCCTCTGCATGTAGATTTGCTCCCATAGCTTTAAAGGTGCGTACCAGTTCAACGGACTGTCCGGAGCTGATATGCTGGATCACGACCTGTGCACCGGAACGAAGCGCCAGCAGACAATCTCTGGCAACAAGAGATTCTTCAGCAATCGAAGGAGATCCGTAGATGCCCAGCGCATCGGATACAGGTCCGTGGTTGATTCCGTTTGTTTCAATAAATGCAGGATCTTCTTCATGAAGACTGATCGGAAGGTCAAGTGCCTTCGCCTCTTCCATTGCCTTATAAAGAAAGGCAGCATTCTTAAGAGGAATTCCGTCATCTGTGAATCCACAGGCACCGGCAGCGGCAAGTTCCTTCATGGAAGTCATCTCCTCACCTTTGAGTCCGCAGGAGACAGCAGCAGCCTGGAAAATATGGATGTCTTCTAAAGCCTCCCGTTCCATCAGTTCTTTAAGAACCGGAACAGAATCAATGACCGGTGAAGTATTTGCCATACAGATCACGGAAGTAAATCCACCGGCAGCAGCTGCAAGAGATCCGGTATGGAGATCTTCTTTATAAGTAAATCCGGGATCACGGAAATGAATGTGTGTGTCAACAAGTCCTGGAGAAATCACAAGTCCTGCAACATCAAGCTCATCCTCTCCATTTTCAGGTGTCAGAGTTCCGGCATCTGCGAGTGTCTGGATCAGACCGTCTGTGATGCGAAGGTCGACAAGACGTTCCGTATCAGATGCAGGATCAATTAGAAAACCATTTTTTATAAGCATAATTCATCCTCCTTTTGCTGTTAAGTATACCGTATTTTTGATAGAGATTCAAATTTATTAGAAAATGTGTTATCATAAACGCACCGTAACATGAAAAAAAAAGAGGGCAGAAAGGTTATCTCTGAATTTTACCGGATCCAGACAATCGTTCTGCGGAAAGAAGGAGTAAATGAAAGAATACGATTATCTGATTGTCGGAGCAGGTCTTTATGGAGCTGTCATGGCACATGAATTAAAGAAAAAAGGGAAGAAATGTCTTGTGATTGACCGAAGAGATCATATTGCAGGAAATATTTACTGTGAGGACATAGAAGGAATCCATGTACATAAATATGGTGCACATATTTTCCATACGTCTGATAAAAAGATATGGGATTACATGAATCAGTTCGCGGAATTTAATAATTACATCAATTCACCGGTAGCAGTTTATAAAGATGAACTTTATAACCTGCCATTTAATATGAATACATTCAGTAAGATGTGGAATATCCGCACACCACAGGAAGCAAAAGAGATTATTGAAAAACAGCGCAAAGAGACAGGAATCACAGATCCACAAAATCTGGAGGAACAGGCACTTTTTCTTGGCGGAAGAGATATCTATGAGAAACTGATCAAGGGTTATACAGAGAAACAGTGGGGAAGAAAGTGTACAGAACTTCCGGCATTTATTATCAAACGTCTGCCATTCCGATTTGTTTACGATAATAACTATTTCAATGACAGATATCAGGGAATTCCGGTTGGCGGTTATACAGCAATCGTTGAGAAGATGCTGGAAGGGACAGAAGTTCGTACAGGGATTGATTTCTTTGAATTCAGAAAAGAGAATCCGGAGATTGCAGAGAAGATTATTTTTACAGGAATGATCGATGAATATTTTGGATATCAGCTGGGAGCATTGGAGTATCGTTCTGTCAGATTTGAGACAGAAGTTCTTGATTGTGAGAACTATCAGGGAAATGCTGTTGTCAATTACACAGAGCGTGAAGTTCCGTATACAAGAATTATCGAGCATAAGCATTTTGAGTTTGGCAAGCAGGAGAAGACAGTTATTTCCAGAGAGTATTCATCAGAATGGAGTGTTGGCATGGAACCATACTATCCGGTAAATGATGAGAAGAATAATGCATTGTTTGAAGAATACAAGAAGCTTGCAGAAAAGGAAGAAAATGTAATCTTTGGCGGACGACTGGGAGATTATAAATATTATGACATGGATAAAGTTGTTGCCGCAGCTCTTGACAGACTGGAAGAATTCAATTAATATGCCTTATTTTGAAGCCTTTACGCTTTCTTGTCGGGATCTGAATTTTACGTGCATTCAGAGACTGTGGACTACAGAGGGATAAGACAAGTAAATGCCAGAGGAGTTGATGAAATACCCAATTTCAGCCTGCCGGAAATTGTGGAAAGTTGTCGTCAAGTCCACAAGGCATTAGTGGAGCCAATCGGAGAATCGGTACTTGGCGTTCCCTCGCCGCAGTACCTTTGCAAAGGAAAATGGAGCCGACAAGAATAGCCGGAGAAGCTCACAGTATTGTGATAATAGAAACAGGTATAATGGTCTGGTAGTAGGAATTATAAAACAGGATAAAATATAACAAAACGGCAAAATTTGATGTATATTTGCCAAAATTGTTATAACATTCACAGCATTATCTTACTACAGTATAACAAAAATGGCAAACTACATTGTTATATGCCAAATTTGTTATAACTTTGCAGTATAATTAAAAAAGCAATAATGACTGCTGTAAATCAAATAATAGATATTGCTAAGAAACAAGATGGCATATTCACAAGAAAAGACTTGTTGAATGTGGTACGATCTGGTATGAAAAACATATCAGAAGGGTCTCTTGTTGTGCTTTTGAATAGGATGATTGCAGAAAACAAAATCATTAGGGTTTCATACGGGAAATATAAATTAAATGAAGATTTGAAGCATGAATTTTTGTATGAACCAAACGAATTTATGCTTTCACTCAACAAGCATATAAAAGAAAAATTTCCTTTCATCGACTATTGTATATGGCAACCGTCTGTATTTGCATCAATGATGCTACATGTACCTGCGGTAAGAACCACATTAGTAGATGTTGAAAGGGAAGCGATGGAATCTGTTTTTATGTCATTACAAAACGTCGAATCAGAAATCCCTATTTTCTTGAATCCGTCCCAAGAAGATGTGGACAGATACATTACAAATAGAGACTTAATTATTGTCCGCCCTCTTGTTAAAGAGGCTCCATTAGATGTTATAAATGGCTGTCCCGTTCCCACATTGGAGAAAATGCTTGTTGATGCCATATCTGACAAAGAACTACAACATCTTCAAGGCAATGAATTATATACTATATATTCAAACGCATTCTCTGACTATGCAATCAAAAAAACAAGGTTATTGAGATATGCGGCACGTCGCAACCGAAAACAAAAAGTTGAACAAATTATCAATACAATCAATATATGATACATCCCGATAGCAGGACTTTGTCTTGGATAGAACAAGTCGCCAAAGACAATAAGATAAAAGATATAACCCTCGTTGAGAAAACAATCCGTGCATTCTCATTGTTGGAAGCATTGGCTCGATCGGGTTGCCCATTTTTGTTCAAGGGAGGTTCGTCCTTAATGCTTCATCTTGATACAGGCAAACGACTTTCTATCGATATTGATATAATATGTCCTCCTGGAACAAGAATTGAAGATTATCTTGAAAAGTATTCCGAAGAATATGGCTTTGGAGAGGTCAAATTGGTAGAGCGTATCTCTCGTACCGATATTCCGAAACAACACGCCAAATTCTTTTACCAAGTGGCATATCCGGCAGGAGGACGTCAGGATAAGATTTTGTTGGATGTATTATTCGAGGAAATTCATTATGCAAATGTAGTGGAACTTCCTATTCAAAGCCGGTTGTTAAAAACAGAGGGAGACCCCATAATTGTAAAGTTACCAAGTAAAGAGGATTTGCTTGGCGATAAATTAACTGCAATTTGCTCCTCACACGACCGGGATTCCTTTTTTCAAAGGAGAAAAGAATTGCTCAATGGAAATATGCAAACAACTATTTGACATTGCATCTCTTTTCGATATTGTCAATGACTTGTCCATTACAACAGAGACATTCAATAAGTTTGCGATGGTTGAACTTCAATACAGAGGTGAGAGTCCTGATGCAATTCAAAAAGTTTTGGATGATATTTATGATACGGCTAAATGTATCGTAATGCGTGGACAAGATAATCAAGAAGAGTTTGACATGATTCAAGATGGAATTAAAAAAAGTGCGTGGCTTTATTCATAGTGAAGTCTATACTTTGGAAAGTGCTATCACAAATGCTTCAAAAGCCGCCTATCTCGCTAAACTTATCGGCAAAGGAATACACGAGGTAAAACATTATAATCCGTCCGAAGCGAATTTATTAATCAACACAACGATACAACCTCCATTATCAACTAAGTTGAACAAATTTAAGAAGACAAATGCAGAAGCGTTCTTCTATTGGAGTGAAATACAAAAGTTAGGATAATGCACTTTATAATGCAGGAGAGCCGATCCATCACGGACAGGCTCTCCCAATTCAAATCATGAAGCAAAAAGTATCTTTTGTGTTCTATTTCATATAAAGCAATACTTTGGTATGTCGATTGGCTTCGGTAGGATTGTAATCTGAGATTCCTCCCTTGCCGACCTTGGTAATCACATCAACTGCCAGTCCTCGCTTAACCAATTCTGTGGTAATATAATCGGCTCTCGATATGCTTAACCTGTCGTTTACATCGGCAGCCCCTGTGGCTGCATCAGCCGCACCTACAACAGTAACCGACAATCCGTATTTCTTTGCGACACGTGCCAGTTCATCAAGATTGACCGACTGTGACTTGTCTGTCAACTTCGCTGTGCCGAGTTCAAAGAAGAAATAAACGGGAGAACCGATGCACTCGTTGCCGGAGTTTATAAAGGACAGATAATCCGAGTGGTTATAGGTGGCAATGCTGTCTCCGCCCATATTTGTCAATTCCTGAGCTTTGGCAAGATTGTCCGATTGGACTTCATTTGAATTTCCACTATCATCTACATTCACATTGGCAATTCCGGAACAAACCGCAAGGCTGTCATTGGACAAAGGCGACTTGCCATCCCAACGCCTGTTCTTCAACCTTGCCCTGAGCGAGTTCAGTCCGCTGTAATCATTTTTAGGATAACCACTGCTTAAATTTTCATGGTCTTCAAACAGCCGGCTGTACTTTTCAAGCAATCCTTCAATATCCAAAATTTTCTTCAGTTCATTCAAGGTACGCATATCCCTGTCGTGTTGACCAATGTACCTGCGGTTGCTTTCCGACAACTCCGAAGCATATTCCACTAACCACTCGTTTTGCCGAATATAAGGAGTCGCATCAACGGTTCGTTTCCACCCGACCTTTCCAATCGTGAAAGACAGTCCGGCAGAAACGGAGAGCATATTGTCCCCGAAGCGGTTGGCTTCCCCATATCCGTCAAAGTTTTGGAAAGTGGAAGCATTGCCAATCTCCAGCAATGCTGCCAGCCGTTTGCAGATGCGGTATTGCCCTTGTATGCCATAAGAAATGGCAAATGGTTTCTGACCGTTCTGAGGATTATACATCATTCCAAGGCCAACGTATGGAACAATGCCCCAACGTGGATTTTCTTTCTTTGCATACAGTCCGCCAAGGACATTATACATCAGGTCGGCGTGGAAATGATGATAGTCATTGGCAGTAAGGTTGCAGTCCTTGAACCGCCAACCTCCATACCCGATTCTTGCCCCGATCTGTGGAGTGAACCATTTGCCGACTGATGCGGATAACGATGGTTGTACCCGGTCAAACAAATCAGCACAGCCAATCGGTCTGCCGATGAAAGCACTTGCACCACCTTGCAGACTGACAAACCAGTTGCCGTTCCATGGTGAAGTTACCAGCACTCCCTTGTGATAAGTCGGCTCTGCGGTTTGAAACATCAGTTCCTTCTCCATATAGGATTCATAGTGTACACTATCCTGTGGGACAGGTTGTACATTCGCCTTCGCTTGCAGTGTGCAGCACATTCCTGCCATTGCCATTACAAATACTATTTTATTTCTCATACGTTTTCTGTTATTATAGATTTCACATCCGATGCAGGAAACTACCTCCTGCCGATTATCGTTTCTGCTTTTTGCCGGAAGCCGGACACATCATCTTGCTTGCCATCATCATACACCGTCTTGCCCAGGCCCGGTTGTCCTCGTCATCGTCCCGTCCCCATTTAAGGTCACTGGAGCTTCCACCACCGCCATGCGTTTCGGCAAAAGTAGTGGCATCATTGACCATTCCGAGAAACAGAAGCGTGGCGCAGTGCATCACTTCCGATCCTTGTTCCGTCAGGCTTTGCAGTAATGAACCGTCAAATCGGGACTGTTCGGAAAGTCCCATTTCTCCCAATCGTGCCGAGTGCTCCCTGACCAATGTTTCCAACATTACATCTTTGAGCAGCACATCCACGTTGGAATGGATTTCACGGATGTACTTATAGGCTTCGCCTTTCAACTCCTCGTGCGCTCGCCCCCCCAATGGCATCCATGTCCCTTTTAAGGGCTTCAAGTTGTTGGTCAGCCGTCCGTAGCTTATCCTGCTTGTCTTCCAGTTTCGTTTGGATAGAAGCCAGTTCCTTTTCCAACCGATCCCTCTCTGCTATAATGGCAGCCGTATCTCCCTGATGGGATTGAAGGGTGCGCTCCAATGCCGACAACTGGTATTCCTTTTCCGCTTTCGCCTTTCTGAGGTTGTCCACCATTGAGGTCAAGCCTTTTACCCTGCGTTCTGCCAGACTGATTTCCACTTTTAAGTCGGACAGTGCTTTTTTGATGTTGGACAACCTGTTCTTCGATATTGGTACATTCTTCCGAAAGGTGTCGGCGGTACTCTTCGGTGGTGCGGTGTTTTTGCGCCGGTCTCGGATATACTGCTACCACGTGACATTCCCCAACGCTTGTTCACTTCTGAGAAGTCGCTATGTAACTGCTTCATCCGTGCGCTGAACTCGTACTTGTCCTTTCCTGCAAAAATCTGCTTGTATGCAAACTTGCCGTCACGGATTGGCAACAAGGTACAATGCGCATGGGGATTCAGTTCATCCATGTGTACGATAAAAGCTGCAATGTTCTCCTCTCCATATTTGCCACAAACGAATGAATAGACGTCCTTGGCCCATTCTTCAATATCCTTGCACCTCTCGACATGGGAATTGTCCGCTCCCTTATCAAAATTTACAATCTGACTGCCGAAAGCTATTTCGTGCATACGTTCACGTGAACCTCCGAAAATAAAATTGACCACCGTGCGGAAACGTGGCTCTGCCAAACCTGCATTTGGGTCTTTGATTCCTCTCGCCAACAAATTATCGGACATTCTTTCCGGGATGCTCCGTGTCTTATCTATAGGGCAGACCTTACCTGCCCTTATCTCAAAATTCAAATGTTCTCTTGTCGGATCATAGTTCCCGACCGACACGGCACGCTCCCAGCCTTTTTCCGTCCACCTGCGTTGGTGTTCGTTGCTTTGTGCTGTGGTTATGCCTTTTGATGGTCGGAAATCCATCACCTGCTTTGCATTTGCCATATTCTCTTTTCTGTTTTTCGGACATCCTGTTTGCCCCAGCTTGCTGCTTGTCCGGGCACCTCTCCCGATAGCTTTATGCTATTGGGGTATTAGGCTACCCTTACTTCCCTCTGTTTGGTCACCGTGCAAGCACTGCTGCACGCTTGGAATGGCAAGCCTATAAGCGTAGGGTATCACGGCTTGTCCGTGGTTATACAATCTGGTAGAAACTTACAACAACTGTTGTAAAGCCTATAAAAGGTCCGAATCGTCTTCCCGGCACTTCGCCCATAGAGCCTTGAACGGTTCTTTGAGCGTGGCAAGGATCTCTATCTCATCGGAACTTGCGCCCGTTACCTCACTTTCACCGTCGAGGATTATCTTGGCGGTCATCTTGGATGCAGCCAAAAGAGAAGACCAGTCATCCCCCAGCTCGAAGTGGAAGAAATCGATAAAAGCGGTCGGGTTGTCGAAGCGTGAGTTTCGTATGGTTCGCTTCAGTCCGGCAACGGCTATGCGCTGAACCAATGTCCGGGTAAGTTCATCTGCTGATTTGTCCTTTGAAGACGTTTGGCTTCCAGAGCCACCAACAGGAGAATTGTCGGCAATCTCTTTCAACCGACTTACGTAGTATTGTTCACATATATCACCCATCTGTGAGTCTGTCAAATTGCCGGTTATCCATTTGGATAGAGCGGCATCAAACTCATCGGCAGGTCGAATCTCCGCTTGACCATTATAAGTGGTAGTAGAATTGCCAATGCCGGTTTTGTTGAACACCATTGTAATGACCACACTCTTGGCAAAGCGTGTACGATATATATGCCCCATATCCTCCAACTTGTCGAGGAATGTCCTGACGGTAGCCCTGTGCCAATGCCATTCCGATGCAAGGTCGGAAATGGTCACATGGCATTGGTCAGCCTGCAACACGTATTCGTGATTCTTGAGGAAAGGGACTACGAATCCTGCCACACACTTTTCCAACAGGTCGTGGTAGGCACCGGTCTTCGTCTTTCTTTCTCCGACTTTCTCTTTGAGGAAGTCGAAGAGTTCCATATCCGCCAATATCTGATTGGCACATCTATTCTTGTCTTTCGTCATTTCGGTCGTTTTTTAATTTGACTATCTGTGGATTCGAGTCCACTGCCACTATCCACTTATTCATGGCAGCATTGCGTGATGATGTCAATAGTAGTATTCGGACAATGTTCTGGGATTCTTACACCATTGTTTCTTGGTTTCTTCATCTTCCCATTTTGACAGCACGTTACAAGAGGGATAGAACATGGCAGCCAAAAGAAGAAAGCCAAGCGTAACGGCTGTGGTGTGCAGATGCGGTACTGCACAAATTGCCAATGCGAGCAGTGCCGCCAGAAAGAAACGCTTCTGTTCCTCGTGAAGTCCGGCCAACCATTTGTCCGCACGTTTGAACGGGAACAGAATGGCACACAGGATGGTAGATACCAGGATGCCCCATTCTCCGAAATGTCCGCCTGCATAGATATAGTGATACAGGAGAATAAGTATGAGCATACAGCGCACATAGAGTTTGCGTGCGTTCCCGCTTGCCGTCATCCTTAAATAGAACTTTGCCATAAAAAGGCGGTTGCTTCTGTACAATGACAAGGGCAATGCAATGAGCAATGCCGGGAAAATAAATTCAATGATAATCCAAATCATAATAAATGGGTATTGTATAATCAACGTTGTTTGTATAATGGAAATTCTGACAGTTCCAGTTTGAGCAAACCGTATGTGGCAAGCTCCACAATGGCATTGACATCTTTGGCTTCCATATAGAACGCTCCCTTTTTCAGGCGGGCCTTGACTTCGGAATTCCGCTTGCGATACACTGCCAGTGCCCTGTCCAGTTCGTATTCGGATATGCTCCATTTCGTGCCGCGCTCATAGCCATTGTGTTTATAGATTGCCCGAAGACGAATGGTGCGGAATGTACATAGAAGTGCCCCGCTACGCTTGAAGATGATACGTGGCGCATAACTGCGACTGCCATCCAAGGCAATCCAACTCTTGTGCATATCTATAAGATAAAGCATTTGCAGGTATATCGTCCGTCTCATATAAACTCCGCGAGCAATTCTTCCTTATTTTTGCGATATTTGAAGTAACCGCCCTGTTCGTGGAGTTTCAGGTCAAGACAGATGTCTGAACACATGAACTCTAAGGAATCATAGATGGTCACATCAATGCGGTCAACCTTGCCGGTATCTGTTACTCTTGCATTCATCTTGAACATCTGCCCGAAAGTAGGATTGGAGTAGGCACAAGTACTGCTGCCGAAGTTGGTAGCCCCTGTCTGAATATGGTGGTAAAGGATTATCAGCTCCATGTCATCTTCCAACATATCCATTACTTCTTCCAGATCGTATTGTTCCGCAAGCGGAAAAGAGAGCAGGACATAATCGTCATAGAACTGCGGTTGCTCCATCGTGGTAACATCCAATAGTTGCGGAAGCTGGAGCGGCACGAAGGAGAGAAAGTCATTGTAAAAGAGTTGTAGCATATCGTTGTAGCTTTTTATTTGTTTCTGGTTTTTAAATGGAAGTGATCATGGTTTTGATAAACAATTCCGGCAAAGTTTCCCATTGGTCATTGTCAGTACCGATAATCTTGTTTAGTCTGGCTATCATAGAGGGCATCTGTTCTGCCACACCATGCAATGACACCCTTTCCTTATCGGACAGCACAGCCATACTGAAATCGTCCAATGCTATGTAGGGTTGCAACAGCATCCACACATACGCACGTGCCTGTGCATCCGTCTTGACCTTGTCTTGGTTGATGTCATTCCTGCAAACCAACGCATTGAAGACGATTCTTCGGTCGGTACGTTTGGCGAAATATATCAGGGCATCCCGGTAAGAGAACTTGCCGTCCTCTGCCGACTGAAACACCGAAAGGCAACATTGCTCCGTGTCGCCTGTAATGGCAGAAAGGTCGGCATCTGCAAGTTCCGGAAGATGGGCAAGGAATGAACGGAACAGCCTGTCTTCTTCTCTTATAAAGTCAAGCATCTCATCTTTGCTGTTTATTCCGGATTTTAGAGTTTGGGCAAGAAAGGTCTTATAAACAGATACGATATTCTTTGTCGTTTTTCGGTAAAGCGGTATCGAATTCAACGAGTCGAAGAACGGTTCTGCTGTCGCAACCGCTTGTGCCAGTTCCGCATCTTGCCTGTATGGGGAAGTCCGTTCCTTGATGAGCAATACATCCTTGAATGTTTTTGGGGTTGAATTAGCCAGGCGTATGAACTCCGTTTGTAAGGAATCGTGCAACATTTGTATGGTGGTTTCATACTTTGCGTGGATATGGTCTGCCGTGTCTTTGGCGATACGGACAAAGACTGAATCCCGAAGTGCCTGCCAATCCGTTGACAGCCTCTATCAAATGTTCGGTCGAAAGGGTTTCCATACTACGCATATCGGACAAATAGGTTCTGTAAGCATTGACAGCACTTTCACTTGTCTGAAACATACTGTCATCCGTATTTTTTCCGCACGATGCCAATATAAAGATGGCAAAATCATACGGCAATACCTTTGGCAAGAACGGATTGCTTTTTTAAAGGTATGATAT
>ENA-OQBD01000920-OQBD01000920.1-human-gut-metagenome-genome-assembly--contig:-NODE-920-length-14629-cov-3.008344_pt1 | contig 14629 bp, 18 predicted proteins | sample MGYA00242742_ERZ504543 | MGnify/ENA primary metagenome ERZ504543 (study PRJEB26092, sample SAMD00036239) | human gut metagenome | host: Homo sapiens | study: EMG produced TPA metagenomics assembly of... | reverse complement strand
GATCGATCCTCGTAACCTTGATACACTTCTTCATCCGCAGTTCGATGCAGCTGCTCTTAAAGCTGCTACACCGATGGGTAAAGGTCTTGGTGCTTCTCCAGGAGCTGCTTGCGGTAAGATCGTATTCACAGCTGATGATGCTGTTGAATGGGCTGAAAGAGGAGAAAAAGTCGTACTTGTACGTCTTGAGACATCTCCAGAAGACATCACAGGTATGAAGTCTGCTCAGGGTATCCTGACAGTTCGTGGTGGTATGACATCTCACGCAGCAGTTGTTGCCCGTGGTATGGGTGAGTGCTGTGTATCCGGATGTGGTGATATCGCTATGGACGAAGAAAACAAGAAATTTACACTTGCTGGTAAAGAATTCCACGAAGGAGACTTCATCTCCATCGATGGTACAACAGGTAACATCTACGACGGAATCATCCGACTGTAGACGCTACAATCGCTGGTGAGTTCGGACGCATCATGGCTTGGGCTGACAAGTACAGAACAATGAAAGTTCGTACAAACGCAGATACTCCGGCTGATGCTAAGAAAGCTGTAGAGCTTGGTGCAGAAGGTATCGGTCTTTGCCGTACAGAGCATATGTTCTTCGGTGAGGGACGTATCGATGCATTCCGTGAAATGATCTGCTCCGAAACAGCAGAAGAGAGAGAAAAAGCTCTTGCAAAAGTTCTTCCATTCCAGCAGGATGACTTCAAAGGTCTCTTTGAAGCTCTGGAAGGTAACCCTGTTACTATCCGTTTCCTGGATCCGCCTCTTCATGAGTTCGTTCCTACAGATGAAGCTGACATCAAGAAACTTGCAGATGCTCAGGGCAAAACTGTAGAGCAGATCAAGACTATCATCGCTTCTCTTCATGAGTTCAACCCGATGATGGGACATCGTGGATGCCGTCTTGCTGTTACTTATCCTGAAATCGCTAAGATGCAGACAACAGCAGTTATCCGCGCAGCAATCGAAGTTAAGAAAGCTCATCCGGACTGGACAATCAAACCGGAAATCATGATCCCACTTGTTGGTGATGTAAAAGAGCTTAAATATGTTAAGAAATTCGTAGTTGAGACAGCTGATGCTGAGATCAAAGCCGCTGGTTCTGACCTTCAGTATGAAGTTGGTACAATGATCGAGATCCCGAGAGCAGCTCTTACAGCTGATGAGATCGCTAAAGAAGCAGACTTCTTCTGCTTCGGTACAAACGACCTTACTCAGATGACATACGGCTTCTCCCGTGATGATGCAGGTAAATTCCTCAACGCATACTATGACGCTAAGATCTTCGAGAACGATCCATTTGCAAAACTGGATCAGGTTGGCGTTGGCAAGCTGATGAAGATGGCTATCGAACTCGGCAAACCGGTTAACCCGAACCTTCACGTAGGTATCTGCGGCGAGCATGGTGGAGATCCGTCTTCTGTAGAATTCTGCCACAAGATCGGTCTTAACTATGTATCCTGCTCACCATTCCGTGTACCGATCGCTCGTCTTGCAGCAGCACAGGCAGCTATCGCTGAGAAGAATGCATAATTAACATATTGTTAAGGGGCAAAGCGAAATATCCTCTAAAGAGGTAAAATAGCCAACCAGCCCTAAAGTGTCCAAACGTAAAATTTGACCTTGGAGAATTGTAGAAATACAGTTCTTCAGGGTCTTTTTTGTTATATTACACAGCGGTATTCTTTTGTTTAAGGTTTACGTATCTGTAGTTGTAACCATCCTGCATGCGGCAGATACACACAGGTGGGAATCAGAAGAAATATACAGTTTCCTGATCTGTGTGGTGGCTCCGGTAGATAAAGATTACAATGCCGGAACTCCAAAATGCGGCTTTATTTTCCCTGCCTTTGAAGACCGTTCCGCAGAACCTGGAAAAATAGATGTATTCTTTGAAATACCGGAGCATCTGGACGAAGGATTTCTGAAAAGTCTGATTGTATATCAAAAGATTTGAAAAAACGTGGCATGAAGTTCGTGGGAACAACGGTTATCTATGCCTATTTACAGGCAGTAGGAGTTCTATGTTCTCATGAGCAGGGCTGCTTTTTGGCAAATCAGGAAGCTGAGCATTATAATAGTTATTCATAAGACTGTTATTTCCTGATTTTTATCCATCCTGCATGAAGCAGATATACGCCTGCCGGAATCAGGGAAAGCATGTGTATATTTGTGCAGCTGCCTGTTTCTGCATATATCGGCAGAATGAGTGTATGAAATGCAAGATAAAGGTATGCGCCTGCAGCAATGAGATTACACAGAAAAAAACTCCAGCCGAAGATACCGGAAATAGAAGCTGTAAGAATGATGATCAGCGTCAGGGTATCAGGAACAAAGGGAAGATGAATAAAATCAAATTCAGGTTTCAGGGAGAGAAATGCGAGCACTGCGTAAAGAAAAAGTACTGCATTTAATAAACTCATGATTTTAAACGGTAACTGTAAAAGGGTGTAACAGGGCAGTCAGGCCATAGTTCAACATCCAGTTTCTGTGCAAGCTGGGTTGCTGACTTTGTAAAGGTTATATTTGTCATTACAACAGCTTTATCGCAGTCGTAGAAGTTTGCACCTGCATAGGCTTCCTGAACAGCTTTATTTCCAACGGGATGGGTGTAATATTTACATTGTATCCCGTATTTTTTTCGATGTTTGAAAGCAATGATATCGATTCCCTGGTCTCCGGAGCTTTGGGTTACTTTTATTTTAGAAAAATGCTTTCGCTTTAGTATCTTTGCACATTGATATTCAAATTCATATCCATCCATGTGTTGAGTCTCCTGTATTATATAAAATTGTATAGCAGTCCTCGTAAATGATACATTTAAGAGGATTGCTATAGATGTAGTGCATATTTGCAATATATTATATCTGCAACATACCATTTATAGAAATTCAGGAAAATACTGTAAGTAATGAAATGGCTGGTGTTACGGTATTTTCCTGAATTACGATAACAGTCTGCAGCAAAATAAGAATACCATGTTTGATGATAAAGAACAAGTGTTTTGCAAAGAAAAGAAGAATGGGTTATTGTTTACTGGCTGGTTTACTGGTTGCGTTACTGAGACGTTACCGAGAATGGAATAAACAGTAACGAGAATGGTTACTCTTTGCGGGAATTGTGTTATAATAGTCTTTGATTTATTGCTGCTGAAAAAAGTGGACAGTTTATAGCGAGCCTATTAAATGCACTATTTACGAGGATTGCTATAGTAATTATACAAAACCGTAAGAGGGGGATGAACATTTGAAAAATTTTGAAGAAATTATGTCGGAACGAAAAAACCGTATAGAAGCCAGAAAGGACGAGCTGATCCGCAGGAGTCTGCTGTCTGAAGAATTTCTGGAAATGATCCAGAAAAATAAAAGGCCCTTTGATCTGCTGATGTCTTACTATCAGTGTGCTGTCATGGAGATTGAGACAAAATTCAGAGTGCTGAATCAGGAGTATTCCCTGGAATATGATAAAAATCCTATCGAGGGTATTAAAACCAGAATTAAATCTTATGACAGCATTGTGCGGAAAATACGCAGAAAAAATATTCCCATGTCTTTAACTGCTATAGAAGAAAATATCAAGGATATCGCAGGTGTCCGGGTAATCTGTTCTTTTCCGGAGGATATCTATGAGCTGGCAGACAGCTTTCTGCGTCAGGATGATATTGTACTGATCGAGAAAAAAGATTATATAAAAAATCCAAAACCCAGTGGTTACAGAAGCCTGCATCTGATCGTGCAGGTGCCTATCTTTCTGCAGAAAAACAAAAAAATGGTAAATGTGGAAGTCCAGTTTCGAACTATTGCCATGGATTTCTGGGCAAGTCTGGAACATAAGCTTCGCTATAAAAAAGATATCCCGGCAGATCAGGCACAGCAATTGCAGGAGGAGCTTCTGGCGTGTGCCACCCAGAGTGCTCAGTTGGATAACCGGATGCAGGAAATTCGTAATCAACTGGTCAGCAGAGCTGATAAGGGGAATCAATCCTGAGAAAGTTCCTTATTTCAGGAACTTCCTCAATAATTTTTCATAAATTTTTCTATATGGCTGGTATCTCATTGGCAGATCCAGCCATGTTTTTTTGTCTACAATACTCTTATAGTGGGAGAAGGTATGAAAACCGTCTTTGCCATGGTAGGAACCCATTCCGCTTTCACCAAAGCCGCCAAATCCCATCTCACTGGTTGCCAGGTGGATGATGGTGTCATTGACACATCCGCCTCCGAATCCACAGCGGGAAGTAACTTTTTCCGCAGCTTCTTTGTCGGAGGTGAAGATATATAGTGCCAGAGGATGTGCCATGGAGTTGACCTTTTCGATGGCCTCATCCAGGGAATCATAGGTCAGCACAGGAAGCACAGGACCGAAGATTTCCTCCTGCATTACTGCATCCCCGAAGGTTACATTATCCATAACAGTAGGAGCGATCTGAAGAGCTACCGGATTGTTGTCACCGCCGCAGACTACCTTGCTGGGATCGATCAGATTGCAGATACGAGTAAAGTGCTTTTTCATTAATAATTTTCCCATAATTCTTATTATTCAGAGGTGTGGAACCAAACTGTTTCCTGATCTGTTTCTGGATCTGTCGGATCAGTTCATCCTTGATTTCTCTGTCGCAGTAAATATAATCAGGTGCTACACAGGTCTGACCACAGTTGAGATATTTTCCAAATACAATTCTTCTGGCTGCAAGTTTCAGGTTGGCACTTTTCTCTACAATGCAGGGGCTTTTACCGCCCAGCTCCAGGGTAACCGGGGTCAGATGTACAGATGCTTTTGCCATTACTTCCCTGCCAACATGCTGGCTTCCTGTAAAGAAAATATAGTCAAAATGTTCATTGAGAAGAGTGTTATTTTCCGCACGTCCGCCGTTTACCACAGCCACATACCGGGGATCAAAACATTCGGTGATAATGGTTTCAATCACCCGGCTGGTGTGAGGAGAGTAGGCACTTGGTTTCAGTACAACTGTATTTCCGGCTGCAATCGCATCGATCAGCGGATCAATGGTGAGCAGGAAAGGATAATTCCATGGGCTCATAACCAGGACAACACCATAAGGAGATGGCTTCTTATAGCTTCTGGAAGCGAACTGGGCAAGGGGAGTCAGTACTGTTTTTTCTTTTGCATAGGAAGGTGTATGGCGGATCATGTAGCTGAGTTCTGAGAGCACAAGTCCCACTTCACACATATAGGATTCAAAGTTACTTTTTCCAAGGTCACGTTTCAGTGCTTCATTGATCAGTGGTTCATATTTCTGAATACAGGTCTTTAATTTTTTTAAGGCATCCAGCCTTTTTTCTACCGGTAAAGTGGCACCTGTGTAAAAATAGCTGCGTTGTTTCTGAACGATTTCTTTAATTTCTGTTTCTGTCATAATACATTATTTCCTTATATAATATAGATATCAGGTAACTATTGAGAGTCTGCAGGTTCCTGTATTTTGATATTTTTATAAAAAACGCTTTGCAGGATAGAAGAATATTAACAGTTACTTCTCAGCTTCTGAGGTATTTTCCTTGGAAGTCAGAGACATCAGCATGTAATAAAATTTCTCCAATTCGGAGGCATCCATAAGCTTCGGCACAGGATACAGAGGATTGGCCTCTTTATCTGCATAATGGGCAAGCTTGGGGATATCTGTTTCCTGAATTTCTTTTACAATATTTACGATTCCAAATCGCTCTTTCATCTCTTCAATTGCCCGGATAAAAAGCTCTGCTGCTTCATGGTCCGGCGTATTTTTGTCTGCAAGTCCTGCTGCAATGGCAAGTCTGTGGAGCTTTTTGTCAATGCAGGAACCATATTCCCGAAGTACCAGCGGCAGCAGAATGGCATTGGCAAGTCCATGGGGAACGTTGTACTGTCCGCCCAGAGAGTGAGCGACTGCATGAACATATCCTACATAGGATTTGGTAAAAGCACAGCCTGCATAGAAGGAGGCGTGGAGCATATTTCGTCTTGCATGAATATTATCGCCATGCTCATAGGCAATGTCTATATTTTCAAAAATCAGTTTTACCGCTTTTAATGCATCCCTGCGTGTATCAATGGTGGTGGAATTGCCGATATATGCCTCCACTGCGTGAGTCAGGGCATCCATACCTGTAGTTGCGGTGATAAATGGGGGCAGGCTTAAGGTAACCTTGGGATCCAGCACTGCATAGCGGGGAATCAGCGGGAAATCGTTGATCGCGTATTTGTATCTGGTGTCTGCATCTGTGATCACAGCGGCGAGAGTGGTCTCACTTCCTGTTCCGGCAGTGGTTGGAACTGCCATGAGAAGGGGAAGCTTCTTATGCACCTTCAGGATTCCCTTCATCTGAGCCAGAGACTGATTGGGTTTAACCGCACAGGCACCGACTGCCTTGGCACAGTCCATGCTGGAACCGCCGCCAAAACCGATGATGGCATCACAGCCCTCTTTATGGTAAAGCTCCAGGGCTTCGCGGACATTGACAGTAGTAGGGTTGGCAACTGTTTTATCATAAATGGTATAGGGGATGCCGGCCTCCTTTAAAGCTTTTTCCAATCTTCTGGTAAGTCCAAGCGTCATGATACCGCCATCTGTAATGATTAGAACATGGGTGCATTTGTGGCGCATGATGATTTCGGGAAGTTCTCTGACACTTCCTGCGATTTTGGGTTTTCTGTAAGGTAAAAAGGGAATTGCAATGTGAAAAGCCTTTTGGAAAGCCCTGCAATATATTTTTCTGAGAGTGTTCATGGATAATTCCTTTCTTGACGGCAGCCTGCTGTTTTTCAGACTGCCGGACAGCAGTTACTTCAGAAAAAAATATAACAAGGTAAAAAAGAAAAGTCAATATATTTTGATATTCAAAACTATAAACAGGACAGGGCATATGAACAGTAATGGTGTACTTAATTCTAACAGATTTGTGGAAAAACTGGGTATTCAAATGTTGTTGCGAAATGTTGTAATTTATATGTTACTGTTCACACACCACTATCCCGCGAGGTGTTTTGGCATGAATATGCCAAAATCCCGAGACATACAAGCCAAAATTCCATTGCCGCAGGCAATCTGGAATGAATTTTGGCTACGTTACTGTGAACGGAGTGAACAGTAACATTTATATCCATAAAATTTTACGAAACTACGAAAATCAGTTGACAATAAAGTAAGTTTATACTAACCTAAAGTTAGTGAAGTATAACACTGCTATGAAACAGCAGTGCTATATGAAAGAAATTTGCTCCACAGAAAGTGGATATGAGGGAGGAATGAAAAAATGTTTCTGCAGATACAGGGTATTAAGAAGTCTTTTGGTGCAGGGGACAGCCGGGTGGATGTGCTGAAGGGGCTGGATCTTGACATTGAGAGAGGGGAGTTTTGTGTGCTTCTGGGACCGTCCGGTTCCGGTAAGTCCACGCTTCTGAATATTATCGGTGGGATTGACAGTGCGGATGAGGGAAATCTGGTCATAGACGGGGAACGTCTGGCAGATATGTCGGAGAAGAAACTGTCTTTGTACAGACGTAAGCATCTGGGATATATTTTTCAGATGTATAATCTGATCCCAAATCTTACAGTGCGGGAGAATATAGAGGTGGGAGCCTATCTCAGTGATAAGCCGCTGGATGTAGATGAACTGCTCCATACGCTGGGAATCTATGAGCACCAGAGAAAGCTTCCCAACCAGCTTTCCGGCGGTCAGCAGCAGAGGACTGCTATCGGCCGTGCCATTGTAAAGAATCCGGACATTCTTCTCTGCGATGAGCCTACAGGAGCACTGGATTATAAGACCTCCAAGGAAATCCTGAAGCTGATCGAGACGGTAAACCAGAAATACGGCAACACCATCGTCATGGTAACGCATAACGATGCTATCAAAGATATGGCTGACCGGGTGGTGAAGCTCCGTGACGGCATGATCCGTAAAAATTATTTGAATGAACATAAGATTCCGGCAGCAGAGTTGGACTGGTAAGGAGGCATATGGTCAACTACCCATCACCTAAAGGTAATGGGCTTGTAACTGCCCAGTCGTAGTAACGGCTTACGCCTCCGACCTTTTATCCCCAATAGGTATTGCTACCTAAAGTGGCGCTACATCATAGGGTGGTTGACAGCACCCTTTACAGACAAGATATACTCATCTGTAACTGTATCAGGTACTAAACTTCCCATGCTATACAGCAAACATTCTTTTACGGGTAAGATTTTACGCAATACGCGAGTTTTGTATTGCAACCTCATATCTTGTCAATGCACAAAAGAGTGTCTTTGATGAGCAGCACATCTAACGGTTTTCTCTTTAAAAACTGCTACGGTTATTGTAGCATATTGGATAATAATTTACAAGGCTCCTCCCACCGCCTAAAGGCAGTGGGTTTCTGCCTATGACAAAGGAAAGGAGTTATTTATGAAAAATCCTTTACGCAAACGTCTGCCCAGAGAACTGAAGGGGGAACTGGGAAAATATCTGGTGGTCTTTATTTTGATGGTATTGACCATAGGAATGGTTTCCGGATTTCTGGTGGCTGACGGAAGTATGATTGTTGCTTATAATGATGGATTTGACAAATACAATATAGAAAACGGAAATTTCCGTACCAATCAGCAGATATATAAAAGCCAGAAAGAAGAAATCCAGAATCTGGGAATAAAGCTGTATGAAAATTTCTATATTGAAGAACTTCTGGATAATGGAAGTACCATGCGCTTTTTCAAAAACAGGACAGAAATCAATGGAGTATGTCTGATGCAGGGAGAATTTCCCAAAGCAACAGGGGAAATTGCAATTGACCGTATGTATGCAGACAATAATGAACTGAAGGTGGGAGACACCTTGAAGAGCCAGAGCGGTAAGCAGACCTGGAAGATTACAGGGCTTGTGGCTCTGTCTGATTACAGCTGTCTTTTTCAGAATAATAATGATTCCATGTTTGATTCTGTGAAATTCGGAGTTTCTGTGGTAACACCGGAGGAGTTTGATACCCTGGATCAGGATAAGCTCCAGTACAATTATTCCTGGATCTATGACAAACAGCCCAAAACAGAAAAAGAGGAAAAGGACGTTTCAGAAGAACTGATGGAAAATATAGGGGAAATCGTCACCCTGGAAGCTTTTGTACCCAGATATCTGAATCAGGCCATCACCTTTACCGGGGAGGATATGGGAAGTGACAAGGCTATGATGATCATATTGCTATACATTGTAATTGTCATTATGGCTTTTGTATTCGGAATTACTATCAGTAATACGATTCGCAGGGAAGCAGGGGTTATCGGCACGCTCAGAGCTTCCGGCTATACCAGGAGAGAATTGATCCGGCATTATATGGCATTGCCTGTCCTTGTTACACTGGTAGGAGCCCTGGTGGGAAATATTCTGGGATATACAGTATTTAAAAATGTATGTGCAGGAATGTATTATGGCAGCTATAGCCTGCCTACCTATGTGACCGTATGGAGCGCAGAAGCTTTTCTGCTTACAACAGTAGTTCCGGTGATCATTATGCTGGTGGTGAATTATGGAGTTCTCCGACACAAATTGCGTCTTTCCCCGCTGAAATTCCTGCGCAGGGATCTTTCAGGCAGAAAGAAGAAAAAAGCAATTTATTTAAGCCCTGTTATAAAAATCTTTTCCAGATTTCGCCTTCGTGTGATCTTTCAGAATATGAGCAATTATCTGGTACTGTTTATCGGGATTATCTTTGCCAACCTGCTGTTGATGTTTGGATTACTCCTTCCTTCGGCCTTATCTCATTATCAGGTGGAAATCCAGAATAATATGCTGGCAAAATATCAGTATATGCTTCAGGTTCCGGTAAGTGCAGCCAGTGGAAACAAATTTGACAGTCTGTTTTCTATACTGGAATTCTATATGTCTGCGGAAACAAAGAATGAAGATGCAGAAGAGTTTTCAGCATATTCTTTAAATACTCTTCCCGGAAAGTATAAGAGCGAGGAGGTTCTTTTGTATGGAATCGAGCCGGACAGCAGATATGTAAAGGCTGATCTTGATAAAGGAATCTATATTTCCAGTGCTTATGCGGACAAATATGGGATTCATCCCGGAGATACCATTACCCTGAAGGAAAAGTATGAAAAGGAACAGTATTCTTTTAAGGTAACAGGAATTTATGATTATACGGCAGGCCTGTGTGTATTTATGACCAGAACTCAGCTGAACGAAACCTTTGATCTGGGAGAAGATTATTACAGCGGCTATTTTTCTGATACCAGGATTACAGATATCAAAGACAAATATATTGGGTCAGTGGTGGACCTGGATGCACTGACCAAGATTTCCAGACAGTTGGATGTGTCTATGGGAAGTATGACGGGAATGGTAAATGGATTTGCTATTGTGATCTATATGATACTGATCTATCTTCTTTCCAAGATCATTATCGAAAAAATGCCCAGTCTATTTCAATGGTAAAAATCCTGGGCTATACAAATGGCGAGATCAGCAAGCTATATATTATGTCCACGTCTTTGGTGGTGGTGTTCTGTCTGCTTTTGAGTCTGCCGCTAGAAACAGTAATCATGAAAGTTCTGTTTCGGGAGATGATGCTGTCCAGTATTTCCGGATGGATCACGCTCTGGATCGACCCGATGATCTATGTGACAGATGATTTGCAGCAGGAATCATTACATACGGAAATCGTGGCCTTGCTGGAATTTCGGAGAGATGAAGAATATTCCTATGGATGAAGCCTTAAAAAATGTTGAGTAGGACAAAATTTGATAAAAATTTGACATTATCTGGAATTTGTGATACGGTTACACAGGAAACTGTTAGACCAATCAGTTGGAATAGGAGATTATTATGAGAAAAAGAACAACTTCAAGAGCAAAGGAAACTATTAAAGAAGCAACAACAAAGGCTACAGAAGCAGTCAAAGAGACAGTTGAGAAAACAACTGTAAAGGCTTCAGCAGTAATTGAAGAAGCAAAAGACGCTGCAGCCGATATTGCGAAGGCTCCGGTTGTAGAAGAAGCAAAAGAAACTGTAAAGAAGGCAGTGAAAGAAGTGGCTAAAAATATCGACATCAAAAAATTCGCAGAAACAACTATCGAATTACCTGGTTTTGCAGTTACAATGAGCTCCATCGAGGAAGCAATCAAAAAAGACATCAAAGACAAAGGCATCGAAGGAAAAGAAATCAGCGTTTATGTAAATGTTGAGCAGAAAGCCGCTTACTACACAGTAGACGGACAGGGCTCTGACGATTACAGAATCGACCTGAATACATTATAATCTGTAAGCATTTTTTATAAACCGAAAATGGATGTCTGCAGGGATCCGGAAAGAAAATCTGCAGACATAAAAACAGCAGGATTGTTCATAGAATGAACAGACCTGCTGTTTTGCTTATTTATTATAGAACCACACTGCGGCGGATATGGATGATATCTCAGGAAGCTTTCTGCTCAAACAGATCCTCCCTTGTAATATTCTGTGCCCATTTCCCCTGGCGGTAATGATGGAATACCCATGGCCATTTCACAAACTCATCTGTACAGAGCAGGAAGTAGACCCACAATACCGGAAGCTTCAGGACAAAGGCCGCAAAAAATCCCAGAGGTACCGCATATACCCACATATCAATGGTATCGCAGATCAGTCCGAACTTCGTATCACCGCCTGCGCGGAATACCCCGGCGATCAGGGCTGTGTTTACCGCAGAACCCATAATATAATAGGTATTGATAAGCAGCATGTACTTCAAATAATGCATTGCCCCGTCATTTAAGGATGCAAATCTCAGGACCAGAGGCGTGATGGCAAATACGATCACACCGCCAATGGCACCGGCTATAATGGTCATCTTCAGCATTCTGGAAGCATACACCTTCGATTTCTCCAGATCCCCTTTCCCATTACATTTCCAAGAAGAATCGTTCCCGCACTGGCAATTGCAAAGCAGAACACAGAACCGATATTGCGCACAACCGTAACCAGAGAGTTGGCTGCAACGGCATCTGTTCCGAGATGTCCCAGGATCACAGAGTACATGGAGAAAGCAACACTCCAGGAAATGTCATTTCCAAGAGCGGGAAGTGACAGCCGGACGAAGTCGCCAAACAGCACCTTACTGCGGATAAACATAAAGGTCAGGTTCAATTTAACATCTTTGCTCAGGAAAGAAACGATCACGCATGCTGCCAGTTCGATCAGTCTGGAAGCAGCAGTTGCAATGGCAACACCTGTAGCCCCCAGCTTCGGTGCGCCGAAAAGCCCGAAGATAAAAGTAGCATTCAGGATAATATTCAATATAAAAGCCAGCATATTCAATGCCATACTGATCGTTACACGTCCGATACTGCGTAAAATCGCCAGATAAATCTCTGTAATTCCCCAGCAGAGATATGTAATTCCCATAATCCTAAGATAAGAAGAACCGATAGAGATCAGTTCCTGATCAGAAGTAAAAATCTTCATCATAAGCTGAGGAGCAGTAAATGCGATCAGTGCTACGATTCCCGAGATTATGATGGAAAAGCGGAGAGCAATTCCCTCGATCGCATGAATAGCCTGCATATTATTTTTTCCGAAATACTGCGCACACAGAAGAGATGCGCCTGTACCAAGTCCATAATATACCATAAACAGGATATTGGAGTAATTGGCAGCCAGAGACACCGCAGAAATCGCAGACTGTCCCACATAATTAAGCATAATTACATCTGCGGAGTTAACCGCTGCACTGAGCAGATTCTGGATAATGATCGGAATCGTCAGTTTAAGCATCTGCCGGTAAAAATTATCCTTACCGGCCGATAATGTGTTTATCATATTTACCCCCGTAATAAGTATTTGCCCGATCAGGCAGTTTTATTAGTCTGCTTTCAGCATAATCCTTCCGGCAGAAAAGCGCTATCGGTATTTTGACTGATTTCTACGTTATTTTGACTTTTAAGGCTTTAAACAAATCAACTTTGCTTATAATACCTTGCACAAAAGAAGTCGGACTGATATAATTCGTATGTATTTTGAGAGGAATACATACTGTGACTGATAAAAAATATAATGGGAGAAGTTTATGGCGACATTACAGCAATTAGATATGAATATTTTACTGTGGATCCAGGAACATTTAAGGGTGGATGCCCTGACTCCGTTCTGGAGAGCAGTCACCTTCCTCGGAAACGGAGGATGGTTCTGGATCGTATTATGTGTGCTTCTGATCTGTTTCGGGAAAACACGCAAAACAGGAGTGACAGCGGCACTCTCGCTGCTGTCAGGGTTTCTGATCACAAATCTGCTGATAAAAAATGCAGTAGCCCGTCCAAGACCTTTTGATACTTATACACAGATCATTCCGCTGATCACCAGACCGAAAGACTATTCATTTCCATCCGGCCATACCTGCGCTTCCTTTGCCGTTGCACTGGTCTGTCTGCGGATGCTGCCCGGGAAATGGGGAATTTTGCCTGTTGTTCTGGCCGGAATGATTGCTTTTTCCAGACTCTATCTGGGCGTACATTATCCGGGGGATGTTCTGGCAGGATTTCTGGTGGCATTGCTCACAAGTACAGTGGCATGCAGGCTGATGCGGAGAACATTTTCACCTCAGAAAAGCTGACCGGTTCAGAAGAAAACTTCCGGGGGGAAATACAAAAAAGATATGCAAAAATCAGCAGAAAAATATTCGAATGTAAAGTGTAAAGGATAATCTTGTAATGAACAAAAATGAAATCTATATAAAGAGCGGAACCAATTACAAAGAAATGACAAAGGAACTGCTGGCACAGTGCGGCCTGGCGTCTGTAATTTCAGATAAAAAGATGCAGATTGGTATCAAGCCTAATCTTGTATCACCTTCCGAGGCTTCATGGGGAGCTACCACACATCCGGAAATTGTGGCGGGAATTATTGAGTATCTGCAGGAAAACGGATATGGAAATATTGCCATTCTGGAAGGCTCCTGGGTGGGAGATAAGACCACAGAAGCATACGAAGTATGCGGATATCGTGAACTAACGGAAAAATATCAGGTGCCTTTTTGGGATATGCATGAAAGACAAGGGGATTGAAAGAGATTGCAGGGGGATGAAACTGAATGTCTGTGAACGTGCGGCAAATATTGATTTTCTGATCAATGTTCCGGTATTGAAAGGCCATTGTCAGACAAAGATCACATGTGCATTGAAAAATATGAAAGGATTGATCCCCAATACAGAGAAGCGTCATTTTCATGCGATGGGACTGCATGAACCGATTGCACATCTGAATGCGGGGCTCCATCAGGATTTTGTCGTGGTTGATAAACATTTGCGGGGATCTGGATTTCGAGGATGGCGGAAATCCGGTAGTGATGAACCGTATCTGGGCGGGGACGGATCCGGTACTGATCGATTCTTATGTATGTCAGATCATGCATTATACAACGAAAGATGTACCGTATATTGAACTGGCAGAGAAGCTTGGGGGTTGGAAGTACTGATCTGAAAAATTCCCACATCGTATACTGTGAGGAAAATGCCCGCAAAGAACTTCCGAAATCAAGAAAAGTGGTAGAACTTCAGGATGCAGTAGAAGAAGTAGAATCCTGCAGTGCCTGCTATGGATACCTTATCCCTGCACTGGAAATGCTCAAAAAATGATGGGCTTTTTGAAAAACTGGATACAAAGATCTGTATCGGGCAGGG
>ENA-OQBD01000916-OQBD01000916.1-human-gut-metagenome-genome-assembly--contig:-NODE-916-length-14645-cov-2.345295_pt1 | contig 14645 bp, 18 predicted proteins | sample MGYA00242742_ERZ504543 | MGnify/ENA primary metagenome ERZ504543 (study PRJEB26092, sample SAMD00036239) | human gut metagenome | host: Homo sapiens | study: EMG produced TPA metagenomics assembly of... | reverse complement strand
CAAATCACAACTCGTATCGTTCTATGACCGGTAAAAGCAAGCTGTTTTCAATGGTTCAAAGATACTAATTTGAAAGCAAATCACAATAGTAATTTGATAATAATAGGATTGAAAATTACAAAATGAGAATATAAATAGTTCGTAAGCAATTGATAAATGATACTCAATTGCAAAAAAGCTTGGGATATATTAGCAAAGTTAGTATTTTTGTCTGCAAACTAATAATAATGCTTATTGAACTTTCTAGAATTAAGTAAAAGCGCGCTATTCTGCCCGCAAATATGCCGGTCGTTCGGATTGAGATAGAAAAATTGGAGTATATCATGGAGTGTGTACGCTTGGCTCCCTCGGCAGTTAATTTCCAACCGTGGCGGTTTAAAATAGTCACAGATGAACCTACATTAAAGGCGTTGCAGCAATGCTATAAGCGTGAGTGGCTTGCCACAGCTCCCTGTATCATTGTGGCTTGCACAAACCATGAAGAGTCTTGGCATCGCCGTGCCGACAATAAAGATCATGCAGATATTGATATAGCTATTGCGGTGGAACATCTCTGTCTGGCTGCTACCGAGCAGGGTTTGGGTACTTGCTGGGTTTGTAATTTCGATGCTTCTCAGTGCAGCACTGTTTTGGGATTGCCCGAATATATAGAGCCGGCTGTGTTGATTCCTGTAGGATACGTTGAAGACGAACCTGTTGAAAAAAAGGCGCAAGATGCTGAATGAAATTCTTTTTTAAGGACTTCGTAATGTCATCGGGCAGATTCAATCTGCCCTTACAGCAGACCAAAGTGCTGTTTTTTCCTGAGTTGATGGCTGTTTTAGGTTTTTGGGAACGCTTTCTTTCTTCGTGTATCTTCTTCTTTTCTACTAATTTTGCATATTTTTCAACCCCTTTATTATAAAAATAAAACCGAAATGCCTAAATTTGAGCACTTTTTAGGCTTTGAATAACCTATGAGTGTAGTAAGTACTATTAATAACACTAGATTTATGGAGAACATAGGAGTCGGATTGATGCTGATGGTAGTTGGAATGGCTACTGTCTTTGTCATACTACTCATTGTTATCTATCTGAGCAAGTACCTCATTACTATTGTCAACAAGGTAGCTCCCGAAGAAGCTCCCAGAAAAGTGCCTACTGTAGCTCCTACAACCGATGCAGGAGCTATGGATGCTATTAAGGCGGCAGTTGAGATTTTGACAGCAGGTAAAGGTCAGGTGATAAAGATTGAGAAGTTATAATCCAAAAAAAGAAAAACACATAAGGAAAATGGAAAGAGAAGTGAAATTTAGTCTGGTCTTCCGCGATATGTGGCAGAGCGCAGGCAAGTATGTGCCCCGCGTAGACCAGTTGGTAAAAGTTGCCCCGGCCATTATTGAAATGGGTTGTTTTGCACGTGTAGAAACAAATGGCGGTGGTTTTGAACAGGTAAATTTATTATTTGGCGAGAATCCGAATAAAGCAGTGCGCGAGTGGACCAAACCCTTCCACGAGGCAGGTATTCAGACACACATGTTGGACCGTGCTTTGAATGGTCTTCGAATGAGTCCCGTTCCGGCAGATGTCCGCAAGTTATTCTATAAAGTAAAACACGCGCAAGGAACAGATATTACCCGTACATTTTTGCGGTTTGAATGATGTTCGCAATATTATCCCCTCTATCGGTTATGCCCATGATGCCGGCATGATTTCACAATGCTCCCTATGCATCACTTTTTCTCCGGTACATACCGTGGAATATTATGTAAACATGGCCCAACAGCTTATCGAGGCCGGAGCGGATGAAATCTGTATCAAGGATATGGCAGGTATCGGACGTCCTGTTTCACTGGGTAAAATAGTAGCAGGAATAAAGAAAATAAAAAATATCCCCATCCAATATCACTCTCACGCAGGACCCGGTTTCAACATGGCTTCTATATTGGAAGTATGTCAGGCGGGTTGCGACTATATCGATGTCGGCATGGAGCCGTTGTCATGGGGCACGGGACATGCCGATCTTATCAGTGTGCAGGCCATGCTGAAGGATGCCGGTTTCAAAGTGCCCGAAATCAATATGGAGGCGTACATGAAAGTGCGTTCTCTTATTCAGGAATTTATGGATGACTTCCTCGGACTATATATCAGCCCGAAGAACCGTCTGATGAACTCCTTGCTGATTGCTCCGGGACTTCCGGGAGGTATGATGGGAAGCTTGATGGCCGATCTCGAAACAAATCTTGAATCGATCAACAAGTATAAGGCGAAACGCAATTTGCCGTTTATGACTCAGGACGAGTTATTGATAAAACTCTTCAATGAAGTGGCATATGTATGGCCACGTGTCGGTTATCCTCCTTTGGTGACTCCGTTCAGCCAGTATGTGAAGAACCTTGCCATGATGAACGTAATGGCCATGGAAAAGGGTAAAGAACGCTGGGGCATGATTGCCGATGATATTTGGGATATGATTTTGGGCAAAGCCGGCCGTCTGCCGGGCAAATTGGCTCCTGAAATTATAGAAAAGGCAGAACGCGAAGGTCGTAAGTTCTTTGATGGTAATCCACAGGATAATTATCCCGACCAATTGGATAAATATCGTAAGATGATGCTCGAAAAGCAATGGGATAAGGGTCAGGACGATGAAGAACTCTTTGAATATGCCATGCATCCGGCTCAGTATGAGGCTTATAAGAGTGGAAAGGCAAAGGAAGACTTCTTGGCGGATGTGAAGAAACGCCGGGAAGAAAAAGCCAATGCAACGGCTCCTGTCGAAGCAGAGAACAAAACAAAGGTATTGACGGTAGATGTAAACGGTCAACCTTATCGTGTCACAGTAGCTTACGGTGCCGTAGACCCTGCTACCCTCAATGCTGCTGCAGGAGGTACTCCGGCGGCTCAAACTGTTGCTCCGGTGGGCGAAGGAAAAGATATCCTTTCTCCGTTGGAAGGAAAATTCTTCTTGGTAAAGAATGCACAGGAAACCCCGAAGAAGGTAGGTGATAAAGTGGCAAAAGGCGAAGTTATCTGTTATGTAGAGGCAATGAAGACATATAATGCGATTCGTGCCGAATATGACGGAACCATCACTGCCATTTGTGTAAATTCGGGTGATTCTGTGTCGGAAGATGACGTATTAATGAAGATATTATAATGGAAGATATATTTGCAAGACTATATGAAATGACTGCTTTCAGCAATATTATTGCCGAACCGCAGTTCCTGATAATGTATGCCATTGCGTTCATCTTGCTTTATCTGGGTATTAAGAAAAAGTATGAGCCGTTATTGCTGATTCCGATTGCTTTCGGAGTATTGCTGGCCAACTTCCCCGGAGGTGAAATGGGCGTAGTCCAAGCCGATGAAAACGGCATGGTAATGGTGAATGGCGTGATGAAGAATATTTGGGAGATGCCGTTGCATGAAATTGCCCATGATCTCGGTTTGATGAACTTCATCTACTATATGTTGATAAAGACAGGCTTCCTGCCTCCTATTATTTTTATGGGTGTGGGTGCTCTGACGGATTTTGGTCCGATGCTTCGTAACCTGCGGCTCTCTATTTTCGGTGCAGCTGCACAGTTGGGCATTTTCACCGTATTGCTGGTAGCCATTTTGATGGGCTTTACACCGAAGGAAGCTGCTTCACTGGGTATTATCGGTGGTGCTGACGGTCCGACAGCTATCTTTACCACCATCAAGCTGGCTCCTCATCTGTTAGGTCCCATTGCCATTGCAGCTTATTCTTATATGGCTTTGGTTCCGGTTATCATTCCTTTGGTGGTCAAACTGTGGTGTACCAAGAAGGAATTGAGTATCAATATGAAAGAGCAAGAAAAGAAATATCCTTCAAAGACAGAAATCAAAAACCTGCGTGTGCTGAAGATTCTTTTCCCGATTGTCGTTACTACAGTCGTGGCCTTGTTCGTACCGAGTGCAGTGCCTTTGATTGGTATGCTGATGTTTGGTAATTTGGTGAAAGAGATTGGCAGCGATACCTCGCGTTTGTTCGATGCGGCATCAAACAGCATCATGAATGCCGCCACCATTTTTGCTGGGACTTTCGGTGGGCGCTACTATGACTACCGAAGCATTCCTCAACTGGACAACCATCGGCATCGTGATTGGCGGTTTCCTGGCATTTGCCCTGTCTATTTCTGGTGGTATTCTTTTTGGTGAAGATATTCAATCTGTTTACCAAGAAAAATGATAAATCCGTTGATTGGTGCATGTGGCCTGAGTGCTGTGCCGATGGCAAGCCGTGTGGCCAATGAAATAGCATTGAAGTATGACCCGAAGAATCATGTACTTCAGTATTGTATGGCTAGTAATATCTCTGGAGTAATCGGTTCGGCAGTAGCTGCCGGTGTATTGATTTCGTTCTTGGGATAAACGGTATATATAGAAATATAAAGATACGGATGTGTAGAGAATATCGGTTCTTTAGGGGTAAAAGAACAATGAAGTCTGCATAATCCGTATCTTTTTTGTATATTCACTATTTTAAAACATTTGGAGGCGAAAAACTGTTTTAAAACTGCATTCTTTTTGCATTTGTGTGCAAAAATGAGGCATAATTCATTTATTGTTTGTATCTTTGCAAACTAATTTAACACTAATATAGGTATGAGTTACAATTTGTTGAAAGGAAAAAGAGGTATTATTTTTGGTGCATTAAATGAACAGTCCATTGCATGGAAAGTAGCAGAAAAAGCTGTTGAGGAAGGTGCTGTCATTACATTATCCAATACTCCGGTGGCAGTTCGTATGGGTGAAGTTTCGGCTTTGGCGGACAAGCTGCATTGCGAAGTGATTCCTGCTGATGCTACGAGTGTAGAAGATTTGGAAAATGTATTCAAGCGTTCAATGGAAGTGCTGGGTGGCAAGATAGATTTTGTTTTGCATTCTATCGGTATGTCTCCCAATGTTCGTAAAAAACGTACTTACGATGACCTCGATTATGATATGCTGGGCAAGACTTTAGATATTTCTGCCATATCATTCCACAAAATGATTCAGGCAGCCAAGAAACTGGATGCTATTGCAGAATACGGTTCTATCTTGGCTTTGAGCTACGTAGCTGCACAGCGTACATTCTACGGATACAATGACATGGCTGATGCAAAAGCATTATTGGAATCTATTGCACGCAGCTTCGGATATATCTACGGACGTGAACATCATGTGCGTGTGAACACTATTTCTCAGTCACCGACCATGACCACTGCCGGTTCGGGCGTGAAAGGCATGGACAAACTGTTCGATTTTGCCAATCGTATGTCTCCGCTGGGCAATGCTTCTGCCGATGAATGCGCGGATTATTGTATCGTAATGTTCTCCGACCTCACCCGCAAAGTGACCATGCAGAACCTTTTCCACGACGGAGGTTTCTCCAGTGTGGGTATGAGCCTTCGTGCCATGGCAACTTACGAAAAGGGATTGGATGAATATAAAGACGAAAACGGAAATATCATTTACGGATAATCACCGATGATACGCAAAGTTATATTCATATTAGTATGTCTCGTTGCTCTTTCTTCTTGCCATTGGAACGGAGGAAAGAGTAGCGATTCTGCCGAATTGAATATAAAAGTAGCCCGTTATGACCGTTTGTTGTTTGAGTATGTGACTATGAACAACCTTTCGGCACTGCAAAAGATGAATACTGATTTTCCGCAAGCCACCAAGCTCCTGATAGAAGATGTGCTGGCCATTGGCGAAGTGGATGACAATAAGATAAACGACCGTCTGATGGAGTATTATGCCGATACCACTTTATTGGTATTGATACAGGATGCCGAAGCAAAAAATTCAAGGATATGGGCTGGATAGAGAAGAAACTCACCAAAGGCTTCAAGCAGTTGAAGAAAGAAGTTCCCTCTTTGCCCGTTCCTCATTTCTATGGCCCAACTTTCTGCTCTCAACCAGTCGGTAGTGGTAGGAGACAGTATCGTAGGGTTCAGCATAGATAAATATATTGGGGGCCGACTATCCCCTCTATAAACGATTTTTACTACGATTACCAATGCCGCAGCATGGAGCCCGACCGCATTGTTCCGGATTGTTTCACCTTTTATTTATTGAGTGAATATCCCATGCCATTGGGGACCCGGACGTACCTTGCTCGATATGATCTTGCACAAGGGGAAAAATCAATTGGGTAGTAGCCCGTATATTGGGTTATGAATCATTTGAGAAAGAGATGGGATATGACGAGAAAGAGGCGGAATGGTGCAGGAAGAACAAATCAGCCTTATGGCAAGGTATGCTGGACAACGGACATCTGGATGCTACCGATCCGTTGATTGTGCGCAGCTATATTCGTAAAGATCCCTTTATACCGATTATGACAGGTGAGCGAACCCCGGCAAGTATCGGTGTATGGATGGGCAATTTTGCTGATAGACGAATATATGAAGACTCATGACGACGTAACCATAAATGATTTATTGAACGATACCGATTATCGCCGCATATTGAGTGAAGTTGATTTCAAGCCCTGATAAGAACAGAATTATGGAAACAGCATTATACCTGTTGCCCGTTACCTTGGGCGACACTCCCGTTGAGAACGTATTACCGGTATACAACAAGGAAATAATCCTTGGTATCAAGCATTTTATAGTTGAGGATGTGCGTTCTGCCCGTCGTTTTCTGAAGAAAGTGGAGCGTAGCATTGATATTGATTCACTTACATTCTATCCATTAAACAAGCATACTTCACCCGAAGACATTTCCGGCTATTTGAAACCGTTAATGTCGGGCGAGTCTATGGGAGTTATTTCTGAAGCCGGCTGTCCTGCCGTTGCGACCGGGGCCGATGTGGTAGCCATTGCCCAGCGCAAGAATCTGAAAGTGGTTCCGTTGGTAGGACCTTCTTCCATTATTATGTCTGTCATGGGTTCGGGCTTTAACGGTCAGAGCTTTGCTTTCCATGGTTACCTTCCTATTGAACCGGGCGAAAGAGCCAAGCGGATTAAGGTATTGGAACAGCGCGTTTACTCAGAAGACCAAACGCAGCTCTTTATCGAAACTCCTTACCGAAACAATAAGATGGCGGAAGATATTCTGAAAAACTGTCGTCCTCAAACCAAGTTGTGCATTGCTGCCAATATCACTTGTGAAGGAGAATATATCAAGACCAAGACAGTAAAAGAGTGGCAGGGAAAACTGCCCGACTTGTCTAAGATTCCTTGCATATTTTTGATATACAAATAGTACTTTTGGTAGTGCTTGTGCTACCACCACCTCACAAAACGTTCGGTTTATCGTCGGTTTTGAAAGGATGGGTGGTAGCAGTAACAGCACTTCTATTTCAAGATAATTTCTTTGATGATTGGCCAGCAAGTATGTTGGCCGGTTATTTGAATCTTGACTGCTTTTATTGTTTTGGCAGCATCCGGTGTAGCCGATGCTTGTCCCAGATCATCAAATTTACCTACTTTCACAAAGTTCTCACCATCTTCACTAATCAAAAGATCGGCCATGGTGATATAATCTTTGGAATCGCCTGTTATGACTTTCACTTCATTTACTTTCATCGGTTCACCTAAAACGATTGTAAAATAATGCTCCGGTCCCACGGACGTTCCACCCCAGAAGAAAGTATTCGATTTACCATCAAAAGCATATTCTGCATGGTAAGGAGGATTTCCCGGAATATTGGTGTCGATATGTGCATTACGAACCAAAGCAGGCTTTTCGTTTGACGGAACAAACTCCTTTTCATTCATGGCATCATCTTCATAATAATTGATACCCAGTTTCTTCATAACAGGATAAAACGTAGTAATACGTTGATAAAAATCATCCCAATTTCTGGCAGAAGGTTCACTCCATAGCACCTCCGACAAGGCACAGATACGCGGATAAAGCATCCATTCCACACGGTCCATAGTAGTGATGCGTTCAGTCCACAAGGCAGCCTGTCCTCCTTTTATCAACGCTTGTTGTTCAGCAGTGACTCCTTCTGATACGGGATTCCACTCATAGACTTTACGGGTAGAGTTTCCGGCATACCCCCAGTCGAAATAGCAACCATGCTGAGGACACATGATAACAGATATGCCATGTTCCAAGGCAATCTTCTGCTTTTCCACACCATTATCCCTCCAAATAGTCAATACATCATTCGGACCGGCTGCATGTCTGTCATTGATTTCACCCCAGCCTATCATTATTTTACCCTTAGAACGAATCAAGTCACTCATTTTACGAGTGAAGTAATCCTGAATTTCCCCCGGAGATTTCATTCCTTCGCGTTTGTAAAGTGCCATACATTTGGGACATTTTTCCCAAATATCAGTAGGAACTTCATCCCCTCCGAAATGTATATATTGCGAAGGGAAAATTTCCGATAAGTGCATCTATTACATCTTCCGCAAAAGCGAATGACTGAGGATTGCCGATACAAATCATATTTTCATTGCCACGTTTGCGTTTGTTCCAGTCACGTTCCTCGGGAGTAGCTTCGAATTTTCCTCCCCGACAAGATAGCTCAGGCAATGCGGCAAGCAATGCAATGCTATGCCCGGGCAAATCCACTTCCGGGATAATCTCAATTCCCCGTGTTCCGGCATAGGTTACGATTTCCTTCAAGTCCTCTTTGCTATAATATTTTCCAGACAATTCGGGAAAGTCATAATAATAGGTACCTTCTTTTACTAAATCGGGATATTTATCCATAGATAATCGCCAGGCTTGATTATCAGTGAGATGCATATGAAGGGTGTTGAGTTTGCAAAAAGGCCATGTGGTCAAGTGTTTCCTTCAATTCATCTACCGTCCAGAAGTGACGGGCACAATCCAGCATCAATCCTCTGTAACCGAATGCAGGCTTGTCCTGTATGGTGAGCACCGGTAATTGAGCATCTTTTGTAGTCATAATCAGTTGGAGTAAACTGGCCAAACCATGATTGACACCTTGTATATCGCCGGCTTCTATTTTAATCCGGTTTTTCTCTATATTCAGCCGATAAGCTTCGGCAGAAAGTGACTCGTCTTTAACGATTACCAAACTACCCTCCGAATCAGTTAACGATACGGTTAACGAGGCTGCTTTTTTGCAAGTCTTTCACAAAATTGTCTGCGGTGAGTTTCCACTCATCGGGTACTTGTATGCTTTGTAAATTACTTAATGGAAAAGCACCTTTATGGATTTCTACATTTTCCGCCAGCGGAATAAGGTCTACCTTTTCTACCAATTTGGTTTCACACGAGGTCAGTAACAAAGCAAATGCTGCAATAGCAAGCAGGTTTTTCTTCATAGATTTAATAAGAAACTGTTTTATTAAATAATCAATATCCATTTATCAATCAGTTAGTTAATAGTATTTTGTAACTTGAAAATCTCTGCTCGAATAAGTTATGAGCTACTATCCAACTAACCAGACTGAAAAACAGTGGCAAGTTATCAAAAATATGGTAGAGCCACAAGGAAGAAGCAGGAAAACTTTGGCTATCATCCACAGGTAAGTGGAGATCACAGTGCATGGTATCCAACCGGAGGTAATGATGATATTTTTTTCTTTGGTAAATCATCCGGTTTTTTTCTTTAGTTTTACAGCGCAGTCGGATTATTTATTTATCTAATATTTTCATTAATATATTTTCGAGTACAGGTATTGAAGGTCTCAAGTAATTGCCTAAAGCTAAAATTGTGCCATCTTCCCCTATTAAAATGCCATGAGGAACTCCCATAACAGCATAATCTTGGGGGAACATAGAACCTCTCTCTATGATAACATGTATCCAAGGAACATCCAATTTCTTAACAGCTTCTTTCCATGCGCTAATAGAAGTATCAGTAGATACAGAGATGATTTCCAATCCTTTCTTTTTGTATTTTCTATATATTTCTTTTAATTCGGGCGTTTCTTCAATACATGGACCACAACCGGAATACCAGACATTGATAAAAAGTATTTTGTGTTTTCCTATGTAATCAGATAGCTTTGTTTTATTCCCTTCTAGAGTTATGAATGTATTGTCTTTATATTTCTTACCATTGAATGACTCCCATACCTTAAATGTATTTTGTATGGTCTGTTGGCTTATCATAGCTTCTTTTATTTGTGGAATGTTGGCATATTCATTGTTGTTTGACAATGCGACGTATTCTTTTAATTCTTCTAAACTCCAATTATTTAGCAGGTCTATAAAGTAAGTACGGCCTATCGCATTGTTCATATTGCGTTTGATATATGATTTCTGTTCATCAAAAGTTTTAAATGCTGTATATGCCTGTAGCGAATCATTGTGAAGTGTTCCACTTCTATGTGAGATTGAATCCAAATTCAGGTTTATCGTTCCTTCTTCCAAGAAGACATCTGCTGCCAATACCTTCTCCGGGTAATTACCTATTGTCACGATGGAAAGGAAATTATCTTCTGGGAGACCTTTAAAGTAGAACTCTCCATTTGTTACAATGGCCGTGTCTGCTTTGCATACTTTGTCAGGATTACTGTTGCTGAATCTTAATAGCATGACAGCTCGTCCTTCATAGTTATCTGATATAGTGCCTTTAATTTCAAATTCTCCCGGCTTGAGAGAAGTATTTGGAATCTTATTTATAGTCGTGACAATCCAATTGCCCTTCCTGTTTTTCTCACCTAATAATTGTATGTTTCGCCTTGAAGTCATCCATAGATTTCCTATATACCCCTCTTTGTTATTTTCAAATAGAGTACGCAGGTATGAGAAAGGCTTGGGAACTCCATCCAATGTACAGTGTAATTCATTTTGCCATTGTAAACCTCCATATTTTTACTGTCGGAAAATGATTCCAGCACTCTTTAATTTACGCCCTATGGCAGGAATTGTAAAGGGAAATATTGATGTTTTATTCTCTATTTCTTATTTGGTGCAAGGAACAGATTATAGAAGTTATTCAACGCATCCGGTTCTTTGCTGTTTCCGATTCCGTGAGTTTCCACATATTGTTTCATCTGTTTGATCGTTTCCTTTGAAAATACATAGGTTTCCACCGGGGTATCATGATCCATGTTATTTAATGCGCTTTCCAGTGCTGCCTTGTATTCCGGATCGACTTTCCAGATAGAATTATCTTCAAGTCCGCCTTCTTCAAACGATTTGTTATAATATTTGCTGTTGATGAAACGGGTAACTCCGGTCAGATCCATCTGTGTGAGTTTTTTCGGTGTCGTATCGGTCACATGCACCATGATCTGTTTCACATAAGTGTTTCCCACATGGTCTACCACTGTTAAATTCTCGGATGCGTCAAAGTCATGCTGCAGATTTGTAAATTCTTCTGCCTGGTAGTCCGGGATCGTGAAAGATGTGAACACTTCCGGATCACTCGGTGCCGGATTGGTTCCCGGTAAAATCGGACTTCCATCTTCCCGGTCGGTTGCCGTTGCATGGCTTAAGATTTCTTCTTCCGTGATAAAACCACTCTGTGCCTGCTCTAAGGTATAATAGAGATCCTGTGCCTGGATCCACGGACAGTCGTCCCAGACAGCATAAAGTGTGATCTCTCCACCATCTTCTGCCACAAGGTTCCGAACGATATCTCCGGCTTTCCACTGTGGGATAAAGGTGTCTTTGCCATCTTCTAAGGACCAGCCCATAAATACGGATGCGTAGACTTTTTTCTTTGGCTCCTCGGCTTTCTTATTTTCCTCGATGTCTTCTTCCTCTAAGTCATTGAAAGCATCAATATCTTCGGCATCATCTTTATTCTCTTTTGTCACGGCAACTTTTTCATTCTGATCCGTATCGTCTGTTACATCAGGATTGTCTGCCATTTCTGCCCCGTCTGATTCATCAGAATTATCTGCAGTTTCTGCCCCGTCTGATTCATCAGAATTGTCTGCAGTTTCTGCATTGCCTGCTTCTTCCACAGCATTCATGGAATTCTGTGCGTCTGCATCTGAATTACCTGCATCCGAATCATCTCCATTGTTTTCGGAATCCTCATCCTCTGAATTACCGGCACCCTCTGGGTCTTCCGCATTATCCGGATCTTCGGTATCCTCCATATCTTCCGTTTCTTCCTCTTCATATCCATCCATCATTGCCTTTGGAATCACTCCGGCAATCACATCCTCTGTCACGTTTTGTCCATCCAGTGTATATTTCACATAGGCTGCTGTTCCGTCTGCATTCCATACATCCGGCAGCGTTACATCTTCATCATACGTTGCTTCAATATCATCGATATGTCCAAAGCCACCGTTCGGATCAAAATGGATCGTATATTTATTTGCCTCTGCATTGGCTGTCATCGTGACATTTCCGGCCGGCATCGTAAATACAAACTTCTTAGCATCTACGGTCTGCTCCCCACCGGATCCGCCTTTATAATTTCCTTTCCAGTTTAACCAGTGATAGCCTTCTTTTACTGCCGCATCGATGGTAACGCTCTGTCCATAGCGGTACGATCCGCCTCCGGTCGTCTTTTCAATGCCGGTTCCGGCATTTAATGTTACATTATATAGATGTCTTTCATAATAATAATCAATGACCATCTTTCCATCTGCAGTTACCGCTTTCGTCTGTGTTTTCGGGCTGTCAAAACCGGTGTATGTCTTTACTGCAGGAGTAACCTTGCTTCCAATCTGTGCTTTTTTCGTCTCTGTTTCGGCAAGTTCATAGTTTTTATCGTCATGGGTTGATGCAATACCGTCTGCTTTCTGTTTCCAGTGGCGGACGGTATATTCTGCCTGATCCAGTTCCCAGTGTGCATACAGGGAAATGATCTTTCCTTTGGTTCCGTTGGATAAAGTACCACTCTTTGCATAGCCCCGCCAGTCACTGGCACAGATCTTGCCCTGATTATCTCCGGATGCTGCACCATCCACATTTACATAGGTTCCGCCGCTTGCTGCAGTCCACCATCCGGCTTTCGTATGAGTTCCACTGATCACTTTACGGTATCCGTTGATCGTGATACTGCTTGACAATGCAGCATTATAATAGGTGCCGTAACGGTATGTTTTATAAATATACGGTTTGGTACTTTTACAGATACTGCTGATCTGTGTTCCGGTATAACTCTTTGTTGCTATTTCTTTAGCACTGTTTCCGATCAATGTAAATGTATTACCGACTTTCCATACATCCGTATTCGTCAATACCCTTGGTGCGTTTATGTAATAACGGACTTCATAAGGCTCCCGATGCCGGTAAGTGTCAGCGTCAGGTTATAAGCAGGCATCTGTCTTTCATAAGCATAGGTATTATCATTTACCATGTCCGATGTTGCCTTGCGGTCTGTGGAGACATTCGTTTTTTCATTGAGGTCTATCCATTTACTGAACACGTAGCCGGTGTTAAAGGTCGGTACTGCTGAAATAATTCCATTATATGGAATCTCAACAGAACCTACATAGTAATCGCCTGCTAACAATTTCTGATCTGCTAATACCGTAAGTGAAGTGTAATACCGCCCACTTGGGTTAAATCTTTGTATATCAATATTCTTTCCGGCAGTCTTATCCATCTTTACTGTAAACCGATACATCGGAACTGCCTGAGACGATAATGGTTCTGTTTTTTTCTCAATTCCGGTGCTAAAAGACTGTGACCGGAGTTTTCCGACAACCTCATACTGGTTTTTAAAAACTTTCTTTCCTGAATTTTCCTTTACGCTACATGAAATCGTATAGCCAACATAACTGCCATCTGCCTTGTTATCATAACCGGATAAAGTCAGTGTATGTTTGGCTGCATCATATTTAAGCTCTTTTGCAGTCTCATAAACAAGTTTTTTTCCTTTAGGATTTTTTACACCTTTATCAAGCACTGTAAATATTGTTTCACCTTTTATCGGAGTCAATGCATCATCCAATGTAACTACCAGTTTTCCATCATAATAACCGGTATCCGGCTGGTCTGTTTTTACCTGTATACCTCCTGTTACAGTTGCAGATACTGCACTGGTTACCGTTGTATCCTGATTTGAAATAAGATCATAATCCGCTACATCCACCGCAAGCCCGACAACAAATAATGTCGACCAGGATGAATCGGATGCTTCCGCACGGAATTTATTTGTTGCAAATCCCGGATGTGCACCATCATCCTTATTCATGCTGAAATCTGTTAATATACCACGGACAGAAGATAACTTAGAACTCAGCTGTGTGTCTCCATGATAGAAATAAGAATGTCCGATCAGTCCACTGTTTGAATATGCCAACTTGTCATTTTTATTCTTGTCTTTATTAACCCGATCATATAACTCAAGTCCAAAAGACTTCTGTTCTGTCGCGTTGCTTTTCACAATTCCTGAATTGGTTCCAAGCAGTAATAATTCTCCGCTTACTTCGGAATCTTCATTTATATACTGATTTGTCTTACAATCTCCAAGATTCAGATTCATGGATACAGGGTTTTTGTCCATGTACTGCCTTCCCACTGATAATTAAAATGAGAACCAATTTTTAAAGAAACAGCCCTGACATTTGCTTTGCTGTTTTTCTCGATTACGATCAGCTGCCATGCGGAACTGCTCTCACCTGCATGTGTACCCTTGTCTGTATTACTTGTTTTCATTGACGCTGCATAAGGGATATTTGCAACACCGTATTTACCATAGCCATATTTCTGAACAACCGAGGTTACATCTACATACATACAGGAAAATGTATATTCTTTTGTTCCAAGATGTGGTTCACGCATATCAACTGCAGCATAGG
>ENA-OQBD01000914-OQBD01000914.1-human-gut-metagenome-genome-assembly--contig:-NODE-914-length-14653-cov-4.797742_pt1 | contig 14653 bp, 15 predicted proteins | sample MGYA00242742_ERZ504543 | MGnify/ENA primary metagenome ERZ504543 (study PRJEB26092, sample SAMD00036239) | human gut metagenome | host: Homo sapiens | study: EMG produced TPA metagenomics assembly of... | reverse complement strand
AATTTGTTAATCAGTTGTTTATTATTGTTTGCTCGCTACCTTTTCTATAAGTTGATAGCGTTATACTCTATATAAATCAAAATCGATGCCATTGCAAAAATTGCACTTTTATCTTTCGGCTATTTCATTTCCCAATTTTAGAAAAAAGGCTTTCATATTGAAAAAGTATAAACTAATCAACAAGTATATACCATATTGATAATAAGATATTTAAGTTGGTGGTATGACTTTTGTCATCTAACTGCAAAAAAAGAATTATATAAAAATGAAATTGTATATCATATCAAACAGACTGCCCGTGAAGGCTGTCGCAGAACAAGATACCTTTGTTTTCTCACGTAGTGAAGGAGGTCTGACAACGGGACTAAATTCCCTACAGGGCAATTACGAGAAACATTGGGTGGGGTGGCCCGGAATCTGTACAGACAAAGAGGAAGAAAAACAGGATATCTGTCACCGGTTGGAGGAAATGAATCTCCATCCCATATTTTTATCCGATGAGCAATATAAGAACTATTATGAGGGATACAGTAACAGTACCCTGTGGCCTTTATGCCACTATTTCTTTGCCTATACATTATATAGAAAGAGTTTCTGGCAATCTTACCAAGAGGTTAACGCTTTGTTTTGTCGGGAAATCATCCGCCTTGTGGAACCGGATGATTGGGTCTGGGTACAAGATTATCAGTTGATGTTACTTCCGGAAATGCTCCGCCAAGAGCTTCCCCGGTTGCATATCGGCTATTTCCATCACATTCCGTTTCCATCTTATGAGTTATTCCGAATTCTGCCTGAACGTGCCGAAATACTGAAAGGATTGTTAGGAGCCGATTTTATCGCATTTCATACACATGACTATATGCGTCATTTCATCAGCGCGGCCGAACGGGTACTCCATATGGATTTCAGTTTGGATGAAACCCGGATAGGCAATCGCATTGTGCGCGTTGATGCACTTCCGATGGGGATAAATTATGACCTTTACCACAATGTGTCACAACAAAAAAAATGTTTGGAAAGCTATAGAACGAACCCGTCTCTTGTTTGGCAAACATAAACTTATCCTATCGGTAGACCGTTTGGATTATAGTAAAGGTATTTTGCACCGTCTTTATGGATTTGCCTCTTTTTTGGAACACCATCCCGAATATCATGGCAAGGTAACACTGGCTATGGTCATAGTTCCTTCACGTGATCATGTAGGCAGTTATGCCGAATTGAAAACCCGGATTGACGAGGAAATAGGTTCTATCAACGGACGATATTCTACAATGAACTGGACTCCGGTCTGCTATTTTTATCATGGTTTCTCATTCGAAGAATTGGCTGCCATGTATTTTATAGCTGATATTGCATTAGTCACTCCTTTGCGTGACGGAATGAACCTGGTTGCCAAAGAGTATGTTGCTGTCAAGCAAGACAATCCCGGTGTATTGGTCTTAAGTGAAATGGCCGGTGCCGCTGTGGAACTGACCGACGCCTTGCTGGTTAATCCCAATGATACGGAGCAGATAGAAAATGCCATTTGCCGGGCATTGGAAATGCCGTTTGAAGAACAGAAAGAACGGATGCACCGTATGCAGTCTATTGTATCCGTACAGACTGTCAATAAATGGGCTGCCGATTTTGTAAATGAATGGCAGGAAGTGGCACACAAAAACAAAACCATGCTTCTTAAGAAGATAGGATCACAGAATATGCAGGAAATTCAGCATCAATACTTACATGCTAAAAAGCGTTTGATTTTATTGGATTATGACGGGACGCTGGTCCCTTTTCAGAAAAGGCCGGAAGATGCCTCTCCTACTCCGCAATTGCTGGATACATTGCAGAAACTGGCTGCCGACCCCTTGAATCATGTGGTAATAAACAGCGGACGTGACCATTTTACTTTAGAGAAATGGTTGGGTGCACTGCCTCTTTCCTTTGCAGCCGAACATGGGGCCTTTTATAAAGAGAATGGTGTATGGCACAAGAATGTACACGCGCAGGAATGGAGCCCCGGATTACTTTCTATATTAAAATTATTTGTCAGCAAGACTCCTCGCTCCCATCTTGAAGTCAAAGAAACGGCACTTGCCTGGCATTATCGTGAGGCCGATGCATGGTTGGGCAGATTACGTGCGCAACAGTTGGTCAATTCCTTGATATCTATTTGCTTGAAACAGAATTTGCAAATCATGCAAGGTAATAAGGTGATAGAAATAAAATCTCCCGAATTTACCAAAGGTTCAGAAGTAAACAGGCTTTTGCTTGCCACCCGATATGATTTTATCCTGGCAATGGGAGATGATACCACGGATGATGATATGTTTAAAGCCCTGCCTGTTACTGCTGTGACTGTAAAGATTGGTACAGCATCCGAGAGTGCACGTTACAATCTGCCCGTACAGACAGATACCTTGCCGTTTTTACAACGGATGACAGATAAAAGCGTGGTGAAAGCAGTCTTGAAAAGTGGTTTGAAAGGGCAGCTATCATCGGCTATAGATTTTTTAAAACGGATAATAAACCACTAACATTACAAAAAAATAACCATGGACAATTTGAATTACGGTGTAATCGGTAATTGCTGCACAGCCGCACTGATTTCCGAAAAAGGAAGTATTGAATGGCTATGTTTTCCAAATTTTGATTCACCTTCTATTTTTGCAGCTCTTCTGGATCGTGAAAAAGGCGGGACTTTTGGTTTTGAAGTTTCAGAAGACTATCACACCATCCAATCGTATGTTCCCCATACCAATATTCTTTCCACTACTTTTGTGTCAGAGCAAGACGAATTTGCGGTAGTCGACTTTATGCCTTGTTATGAGTTATATGATAATAAGGAATATTATCGTCCGGCTGAGGTCTATCGTTATATTCACTGGATTAAAGGTCGTCCCCGCATTAAAGTCAATTACCATCCGGCTCCCGACTATGCTCGTGGAAAAGCATTTTTTAATGTAACTTCCCGGTATATTGAAACCTATTCTTCTTCTAACAACAAGGACAGACAATATCTGTATTCCTCTTTGCCGTTGCAAGGTATTGTAGACCATCAGGAATTTATATTAGAGCAAGATGAATTTTTTCTTCTGTCATACAATGAAAAGGTGATTCCTGTTGATATAGAGCGTGAGAAACTGGAGTATTGCCGCACGTTGGTTTATTGGTTGAACTGGACGGATCGTACAAGAAAGTTCACTATTTACAACGATATAATAGAGCGTAGCTTACTCACCCTGAAGATGATGTCCTTTTATAATGGCGCGGTGTTAGCCTCTCTTACTACCAGCCTGCCCGAAGCTGTGGGAGAAGTACGCAATTGGGATTATCGTTTTTGTTGGTTGCGGGATGCCTCCATGTCCATAGAGACTCTTTTCAAGATAGGTCATGCCGATGCAGCCCGCAAATTCATGAAATTCATACAATCTACTTTTGTTGCCGAGCATGACACTTATCAAATAATGTATGGCATTCGTGGGGAAAGGAAATTGACTGAGGTTATACTCGACCATCTTTCAGGATATAAAAACTCCCAACCGGTGCGTATCGGCAATGATGCTTATCATCAAAGGCAGAATGATTCATTCGGCTATCTGATGGACTTGATTTACCAATATTACCGGTTGATGCCAGGTACATTGGATGAAATAGAAGATATGTGGGAAATGGTGAAAAGTATTATGACGACTGTGATGGAAGATTGGAGAAAGCCTGATAAAGGAATTTGGGAGATACGGGGCGAAGGACAGCATTTCGTTTCGTCCAAAGTGATGTGTTGGGTTGCTTTGGACAGAGGAGCCCGCATAGCCCGTATTCTGAATAAATATGAGAATAGCCGACGTTGGGAAGAAGAAGCTGATGCAATTAAAGCGGATGTTATGAGAAACGGATGGAAGGAAGAAATACAAAGTTTTTCACAAGCATACGGCAATCTGGATTTGGACTCTTCTTTACTGTTAATGGAACCTTATGGATTTATAGATGCTGATGATATTCGTTATCATAAAACAGTGAAAGCCGTCAAGAAATCCTTGTTACACAAAGGGTTGATGTACCGCTATAATACTCATGATGATTTTGGCTGTCCTTCTTCGGCCTTTACCATCTGTACATTTTGGCTGATTCGTGCACTTTATGTCATCGGGGAAAAAGACGAAGCACGCTGTCTGTTCGATGAAATTTTGCAATATTCAAACCATTTGGGTCTGTTCAGTGAAGATATTGATTTCGAAACAAAAGAACAATTGGGTAATTTCCCACAAGCTTATTCTCATCTGGCACTGGTAAATACTGCTGTGTTATTTGCGGAAGAAGATAAAAGGCTAATCTTTAAATAAGGAAAAATTTGGAGAATGACTGATAATCCGGTATCTTCGTACAATTAAAATCAGGAAAATGCGTATAACAAAAAAAGCGGAGCCCCAAGGTTAATCTTGCAGTCTTTAGTAAAAAACGGATGTCCATATATTATTATATGTATATGGTGTGTGTTGTCTGGCGGATGTGTTCAGAATAAATCCCAAGATTCATTGAAAACATTAAAAACAGAAATTCGACATATTATTAAAGATAAGAAAGCAACTATAGGAGTGGCTTTGATATTGGATGGAGAAGATACGCTGGCCATAAATAATGCCGAAAAATATCCCATGATGAGCGTTTATAAGTTTCATCAGGCATTGGCTGTATGTGATTACCTGCAAAAACGGCATATTCCACTTTCCACTTCCCTATATCTTGATAAAAAATATTTCAAACCGGATACATACAGCCCTTTGCGTGATAAATATCCCCAAGGCAATTTAGAACTTCCGATTAGTGAACTTTTAGTTTATACAATGCAGTCAAGTGACAATGTAGCCTGTGATATCTTATTCGATTATATAGGTGGTGTAAACGTGGTGGATGAATACATTCATTCATTGGGAATAAACGATGTTTCCATAACTGCTACCGAAGATGAGATGCATCAAGACATGGATGATTGTTACAAAAACTGGACAACACCAATGGAAGCAGCCAATCTATTGGAACTTTTTATGACTCAAGATTTCATGAGAAATGAATATACAGATTTTCTAAAGCATATTATGATAGAGTGTGGGACAGGCAAAGACAGACTGCCTGCTCCCCTTCCCGAAAGTGAAGTCAAGATAGGACATAAGACAGGAACTTCCGATAAGAATGACCGGGGAGAATACATTGGCATCAATGACATTGGCTTTGTAATTCTACCTGATGGAAGCCGATACGTAGTAGCTGTATTTGTCAAAGACTCAAAAGAAAATATGGAAACGAATGCTAAAATAATCTCTGATATTTCGGCTGCTGTTTACCGATATGCCGGGAATCGTTAAAATAGTGCTGTTTTGCACTATCTATAGAGACAAGAATGTTATAAATATAATATTATGGATTATCACATCATTAAAATATCTAGAAATAAAAAGCAATATCTGGACTTATTATTGCTTGGGGATGAACAGGAAACAATGATAGACCGGTATCTGGAGCGTGGTGACTTGTTTGTATTGGAAGATAATGGGATAAAAGCCGTGGGCGTTGTAACAAAAGAAGGTCCGGAAATTTGTGAATTGAAGAATATAGCGGTTACCCCTATTGCCCAGCGACAAGGATATGGAAGAAAACTAATAAACTACCTGATAAACCATTATTCAAAAGAATATACTCAGATGATAGTGGGAACAGGAGACGTTCCCGGTGTTCTTGCATTTTATAAAAGATTGCGGCTTTGAATATTCTCATTGTATAAAAGGTTTTTTTCACGGAGTAACTAACGATCACCCCATTATTGACAATGGGATTTTAACTAAAAGATATGATTTATTTGAAACGCAAAATAGGTTTTTAAAAGAGTGGAAAAAGATCAAATACTGAAATATCTCCTAAATTTAAACATTGTTTTCTATCGTTTTTCAATGAAATAGGTGTATCTTTGCACTATGTTAAAAACTCGTATATCGGATTTGGTGTCGTAAACAATCTGTTCTCATAAATAGATTGTTTATTCGTGTATTCTCGGGATATTTTTTCGAGAGCAATTTCATATTACTATAATTTTATTTTTTAATTACACAGGGAGTATGGCTATGCTTTCAGTGTATGTTTAATATATTACGATAATGAATAATGACAACAATACAATTCTAGGATTCGATGTAAATTTGATTTGTGATTTTTTCTTAAATACGGAGCGACAAGGACCCGGAAGTCCCGAAGTAACTCTTAAAGCATTAAGCTTTATAGATAATCTTACCGACAAATCCCTTATTGCCGATCTCGGCTGTGGAACAGGGGGTCAGACAATGATCTTGGCACAACATGCGCCGGGGAAGATTACAGGCATCGACTTTTTCCCGGGATTCATTGAACGTTTCAACAAGAATGCCGAGAAACTGAATCTCCAGAATAGGGTGAAAGGCATAGTCGGTTCGATGGATGACCTTTCTTTTGAAAAGGACTCTTTGGACTTGATCTGGTCGGAAGGAGCCATTTATAATATTGGTTTTGAACGAGGCTTGAAAGAGTGGCGCAACTATTTGAAACCGGGAGGATACCTTGCCGTTTCTGAAAGTGTCTGGTTTACCGATCAACGCCCGGCAGAAATTCATGATTTCTGGATGAGTGCTTATACGGAAATAGATACGGTTCCCAACAAAGTAGCCCAGATACAAAAAGCAGGATATATTCCGGTTGCGACATTCATTCTTCCGGAGAATTGCTGGATAGAACATTATTTTGCTCCTCAAGCTAAAGCCGAGGAAATATTCAGAAGAAAACATGCAGGAAGCAGAATCGTAGAAGAATTGATAATATCCAATCATCATGAGGCTGAGCTATATAGTAAGTATAAAGCATATTATGGCTATGCATTCTTTATCTGCAAAAAAGGATTCTCACTGAGAAGGTGAGCGAATGACGATACAAAGAAGTATAAAAAGTGATTAACTCGGTTTAATAGAATAAATGATTCAACTTACTTTTAGGGAGCTTTTTCAGTCTCCCTAAAAGTCTTTATTATAAACGAGAATATAAAGCAAAATACTTCCAAAACGGTGCAGCCATCAATGATTGTTTCACCTCATCATTCAATAACAACGCTTTTACTTCTTCTTCATCCAGCAAATGCACTGTCAGATCTTCAGTTTCTTCCAAATGCTGGGTAGAGATTCGTTCTACCTCCGTAGCCAGATAACAATGAGTGATATTTGTCATGGTGCTGGCATTTGCTGAAATGGTCATAAGTTTTGTCCAATTTCCATTGCCATACCCTGTTTCTTCGTACAATTCGCGTTTGGGCAGAAAGCAAAGGTTCTTCTCCGGTTTCACAAACTCCGGCGCAAATTTCATAACGTGTTTCTTTTATTCCGTGACGGTATTGGCGTACTAATACGAATTTACCTTCTTTGGTGATAGCAATTACATTTACCCAATCAGGATATTCCAAAATATAATATTCAGGAATTTCAACTCCTGTAGGTAGTTTAACCCGGTCACGGCGTGCGGTCAGCCAAGGGCGGCGGATAAGATATTCACTTTCAATAATCTCCCATTTTCTATCGTCTGTGCTCATATAATAAGTTTTTTGTTTTATATTCTACATTATAAAATTTATTCTTGCCAGTGGCTTAATTGATTATACCGGCAAAGGTACATTAATCCATTTGCATTAACTATAACACTCCCATTCTTTTTGAAGAAATTCAGGAATGAATTATGTAAATGATGAAAAGACTTTAGCTAACTTTGCAGACAATGATAAATTTTATTCAGACAGAATGGAAAATAGAATAAGTCCGGAGTCTTCTCTATGGAATCCTTGGCATGGCTGCCATAAGCTAAGTACAGGTTGCCGGCATTGTTATGTATATCGCGGAGATAGTAAACATGGGAAAGACAGTTCCATAATAACCAAAACCGGACAATTCAATCTGCCCGTGCGACGGAAAAAGGATAAGACTTATAAGATCCCTTCCGGCAATCTCGTCTATACTTGTTTTACCTCCGATTTTCTGATAGAAGAAGCCGATGAATGGCGTATAGAAGCATGGAAAATGATGCGGGAACGATACGATCTTCATTTCTTGTTTATAACTAAACGCATAGACCGGCTCGGCCAATGTCTGCCTCCGGATTGGGGGGACGGGTATGATAATGTTACCATTTGTTGCACCATGGAAAATCAAGACAGAGTGGATTACCGTCTTCCTCTTTATAAAGCAGCTCCTGTAAAGCATAAAATCATTATCTGTGAACCGTTGTTGTCCGCTATAAACTTCAAGGGAGAACTCGGTACATGGGTAGAACAGATTGTGGTAGGTGGAGAATCGGGCAAAGAAGCGCGTATATGTAATTATGACTGGGTATTGGACATTCGTCGGCAATGTATAGAAAATAATATAAGCTTTTGGTTTAAACAAACCGGATACAGATTACTAAAAGGAGAACGTGAATATAAAATAGCCCGTCAATTTCAACATACACAAGCTAGAAAAGCAGGAATAAACTATTCTGGGAGATCTAACGGCAATAATTATAGTGATTAAGAAAGTGTTTCATTTTGAAAGAGCCCCCTTTTCATTTTGGTAAGCTTTAGTCTTTGATGACACGCTTATGGCATTGTAGCTAAGCCGTTTGTTTTATTGGTATATTCTTTGCCTGTTATAAAAGGACTGATATTAAATATGCGGAAAATTGTTATATTGCCAATATGATAAAGTAACAAATGGAAGACAGAGAAGAAAGTGTACAGCATTTTTTAGATTTGATTAAACGTTCACGGCGTGGGAAGTTTAAAATCTATATCGGAATGATAGCCGGTGTAGGGAAAAGTTATCGTATGCTGCAAGAAGCTCACGAAATGTTGGAGAACGGTGTAGATGTACAGATAGGTTATATTGAAACGCACGGACGTGCAGGAACCGTTGCTATGTTGGAAGGATTGCCTGTTATCTCTCGGAAAAAGATATTTTACAAAGGTAAGGAAGTGGAAGAAATGGATCTTGATGCCATTCTTCAGTTACATCCCGAACTGGTTATAGTAGATGAATTGGCACATACCAACATCGAGGGCAGCCGGAATGAGAAACGTTGGCAAGATGTAATGGAATTGTTGGATGCCGGTATAAACGTAATTTCTGCAGTTAATATCCAGCATATAGAAAGTTTGAATGAAGACGTAAAAGGCATAGCAGGTATAGAGGTTAAGGAACGGATTCCGGACAAGGTGTTGCAGGATGCGGATGAAGTGGTAAATATAGACCTTACTGCCGAAGAACTGATAAACCGGTTGAAAGCCGGGAAAATCTATCGCCCTGAAAAGATTCAGTTGGCACTGAATAACTTTTTTAAGACAGAGAATATTCTTCAGTTACGTGAACTGGCACTAAAAGAAGTGGCCTTTCGAGTCGAGAAAAAAGTTGAAAATGAAATTATTACAGGCGAAAAGGGCATCCGGCACGAGAAGTTTTTGGCATGTATCAGCAGTAATGAACGGACTCCTCGACATATCATCCGTAAAGCGGCACGGCTTGCTTCCCGGTACAATACGGTCTTTTTTGCCCTTTATGTACAAACGCCTGCCGAAAGTACGGAACGTATTCCATTGGCAACACAGCGGCATTTACTTAATCATTTTAAACTGGTTACCGAGTTGGGCGGTGAAGTTATCCAAGTTTCATCTTCCGATATTATGGGAGAAATAATTAAGACTTGTCGTCAACGTGGAATTACAACTGTCTGTATGGGGCATCCTGCTTTCAAAATGCCCGGTGCATTATTCAGTCTTTCCAAATATCGAAAATTTCTACACTCTTTAGCAGAAATGGACATAGATTTGATTATACTTGCATAAAAAATAAAAGTTATGAATATAAAGTCGAAACTAACCCTCGCCATAGGGATATTGGTGGCAATGATTGTACTGTTGGTTGTACTTTCTGTTGTGAATTTGCAAATACTGACTGCCACGGAACCTGACAGTCCGGCAGCAGGTCCCGGATTACAGCGGGCTTTATTGTGGATATATGTTGTTGGTGCCGCATGTATATGTATTGGTATTGGTATGTGGTTGCGTCTTCCCGCATCAATTGATAATCCTATTAAAGAGCTGACCAACGCTATACAGGAAATTGCAAACCATAATTATGAGAAACGTTTGGAATTGAACAGCAGTGAAGAATTTTCAGAAGTATCTAAAAATTTCAACCGCATGGCCAAACGTCTGGAAGATTATCATGCAAGTACTTTATCCGATATGATGGCATCATAAAAAAATATATGGAGACTATCATCAACAGTATCAACGAGCCTATTATCGGTTTAAATAATGATATGGAAATCCTGTTCATCAATGATGAAGCATTGAATGTGATCAACCTGAAGCGTGAAGAAGTTATTAACATTCTGCACAGGATATTTCCCTGCGCAATGATTTGTTGCGCCGCCTGAATTCGTGAATTGGTGGAAATTCCTGGGGAACCAGTCAAAGACAAGGAAAAATGAAAAGAAAGAACCTCTGAAGATTTATGCGGACAATAAAGAGAGTTTTTTCCAAGTAAAATACATGAGTATTTCCCAACCGGGGAAAGATAGGGGTTACTATGGCAAAAAAAAAGGATATGTCATTATGTTGAAGAATATAACAGAATTTAAGGAACTGGATTCGGCCAAGACCACATTTATCTCTACAATCTCACATGAATTGAAGACTCCTATCTCGGCTATTATGATGAGTCTGCAATTATTAGAAGACCAGCGTATCGGAGCTTTAAATGAAGAACAGGAAGATTTGGCAAACAGTATCAAGGAAAATAGCGAACGGCTGCTTAATATCACCGGCGAATTGCTGAATATGACGCAGGTAGAATCAGGAAAACTACAGTTGAAGCCTAAGATAACCAAACCTATAGAGTTGATAGAATATGCAATAAAGGCAAACCGTGTGCAAGCCGAGAAGTTCAACATTCAAATAGAAGTGGAGTACCCTGAAGACAAAATAGGTAAACTGTTTGTCGACAGTGAGAAGATAGCTTGGGTGCTGACCAACCTTCTTTCCAATGCCATCCGGTATTCACCGGAAAACGGTCGTGTAGTAATAGGGGCACGTCAGACAGATGATGGATTCATTGAGATGTTTGTACGGGATTTCGGGAAAGGGATTGATCCACGTTATCATAAAAGCATCTTTGACCATTATTTCCGGGTTCCCGGAACTAAAGTACAAGGAAGCGGCTTAGGTCTGTCTATTTCCCGGGATTTTGTCGAGGCCCATAATGGTACGCTTACAGTAGACAGTAAGTTGGGAGAAGGAAGTACGTTTGTTATGCGGTTAAAAGCATGATCACAGCACAGGGGAGAGAATCTTTCAATAAGCGCTCTCCCCTGCTGCTTTTGAACCAAGCCGGAAAAGCTTACTCCAGCCTATGAACGGTAATATCGCTAAAATCCTGTAATAATGTCAGTAACATACCTTCATCATTGTATTTCTTGGATTTTATAACCATTGTAACATAATAGGTCGTTACTTCTCCCAACCTCTTTTCGTCCAATTGATAGGAAACAATATTGTACTCCTTGGAATTGAATTTCTTGGCCATACGGTTCAGTGTTTCTTTATTGTCTGTAGAGAACTCCACCATGGAACTTTTCATACCTATACTTTTAAAAAGATAGCTAAGTGCCTCAAGACCAATCAGCGTAAGGATTGTTGCTGAGATTCCCAGCCAGTACATACCGGCTCCAATAGCCAGACCGATGCCCGAAGTAGCCCAAATTCCGGCAGCGGTAGTAAGCCCGCGCACGATTTGTTTCTGAAAAATAAATAGTACCCGCTCCAAATAAAACCGATACCGCTGACAACCTGTGCGGCCACACGACTCGGGTCCAGGTCTATTCCCTCCATCTTCACTACTTCCATAAAACCATATTGTGACACAATCATAATGAGAGCACTTCCCAGTGATACTAGAAAATGGGTACGGTAACCGGCTTCTTTGGCACGATATTCCCTATCCAGACCAATAACAGTACCCAAAGCGCCTGCCACAAACAATCTTAAAATAAAATCCCACGTCATGCTCATCTTTAAGTCCTCCTTGTTTATTCATCGTCCTCATCATCTGTCAGTTCGGGCAAACTCAACATTCGTTGGCTGTCTTCTGCCGGAAGGGCTTCTACCTGGCGTAGTTTACGCTCTATGGCACGAGTACGTTTTCCCATAACTTCCTCTAACTGGTCTCCTGCATTCTGTAGATTTTTCTGTACCTTTTCCAGCAATCCTCCAAACTTTCCGAATTCGGTCTTTACTGCCCCTAACACATTCCATACTTCGCTTGTTCGTTTTTGAATGGCCAGTGTACGGAATCCCATTTGCAAACTATTCAGGATAGCTCCCAGGGTGGTAGGACCTGTAACCACTATCTTCCAGTCTTTTTGCAACATTTCCACCAATGCGGTCCGGCGGATCACTTCTGCATAGATATTTTCGAATGGCAGAAACATAATGGCAAAATCTGTTGTAAAAGGTGGGTCTACATATTTATCGTGAATGTCCTTTGCCATTTTTTTGATTGTGATTTCCAGTTGGCGGGATGAAGTTTCAATCAATGCGGCATCTCCGGCTTCGTATGCATCCTGATATTGCTCATATACATCTTTGGGAAATTTGGCATCCACAGGTAAATATACAGTATCATTACTATTTTCCTTTCCCGGAAGTTTAATGGCGAATTCCACAAATTCCGTTGCATTCTTCTTGGTTTTGACATTCGCCGCATATTGTTCCGGACTCAGCATCTGGTCCAATAAAGCCCCTAATTGTACTTCTCCGAATGTACCCCGTGTCTTCACATTGCTTAAAACTTTTTTCAATCCTCCTACATCCTGTGCCAGACTCTTCATCTCTCCCAATCCTTTCTGTACATTCTCCAGCTGCGAACGTACTATTTCAAAGGATTGTCCTATACGTTCATTCAATGTTTTCTGTAATTTTTCTTCTACCATTTGCCGCATGTCATCCAATCGTTTTTCCGTACTTTTCACCAAGGCTTCCTGTTGCTTGCCCATTGCTTCAAATTTTTCCCGTTGCATTTCATTACCGGTCAGCAGGTTTTTTATGCAAAGTATCCTGCATATTGCGGATAGAATAGTTCAAGGTTTGATTCAGTTCATTACGCAGTTCGCGGATATTTCTTCCCAGCTCGTCCCGGTTTTCTTTCATTTCTTCGCGTAGCAATCCTTCCAGACGTTCGGTTTGCAGACGATTGTTTTTAGTAAGTGCGATTACAATATTAATTATCAGCAGGATAATAATTACGGTTAATAAAATTTCTGTCATGATTCTTGTTTATTTTGAGCAAATGTAGCAAAAAGCCATGAATTTAATCGTTATATTTGCAGCGAATTTGGCAAAAGCACTCCATTAAATAGTATATGAAGTATAAATTATTAGTTTTAGACCTAGACGGAACGTTGACCAATCAAAAGAAAGAGGTAACGGAACACACACGTCGTACACTTATCGAAGCGCAAGAGCGCGGAGTAAAAATTGTTTTGGCATCGGGGCGTCCCACATACGGTGTGGCTCCACTGGCCGAGATCTTAGAGTTGCAGAAATACGAAGGTTATATACTTTCGTATAACGGAGGTGAGATCATAGACTGGAAAACCGGTGAGATGATGTACGAGAATGTGCTCGATCCGGATATATTGCCTTACCTGTATAAATGTGCCACCGACAATCATTTTGCTATCGTCACTTACGATGGAAAATATGTATTGACTGAATATCCGGAAGATGAATATGTATTGAAAGAAGCTATTCTGAATGTGATGACTCCCAAGAAAGTGGATCATTTTCTGGAGGCAATAAAATTTCCTATTGCCAAATGTCTGATTGTAGGTGAACCTACGCGGCTTGCAGTGCTTGAAAAAGAAATGTACGAACACTTGAAAGACCGTATGGGGGTATTCCGTTCCGAACCTTATTTTTTGGAATTGGTTCCTAAAGGTATTGATAAAGCACAATCACTGGCCGTATTGCTAAAAGAAATCGGTATGACAAAAGAAGAAATGATTGCCGTTGGTGATGGTTTTAACGATCTTTCTATGATACAATATGCCGGATTGGGGGTAGCAATGGCCAATGCTCAAGAAATAGTCCGTCAAAACGCCGACTACATCACCCTTTCTAACGAAGAAGATGGTGTAGCCGCGGTAGTAGAGAAATTTATTCTTTAGGTTTCCGGTCAAAGAAAGGATTTTTAGAGGATGCACTGACAGGGATGGCATAAACCTGGGTGCATCCTTCCAGCCAGTTCAGACGCTGCGCTGCTAGTCCGGCCGAGAACATGACCCGTGTGTCCACCCTGTTGTCTGCTGCCGTGGCACAAGCTGATCCGATGGCAATGCCCACATCGACACTATTGAGAGCACACGGCACTCCTTCTTTGCGAGACACGCAGGTGGCATATCCACAATGACCACAATTCAATCCTTGCGCCTGTTCGTGGGTACCTATTATCTGATATCGAAATTGCTCAGAGTGCAGAATTAAAGCCTATTGCAGAAATTGCAAATCAGCTTGGGATTTCTGCTGATGAGCTTGAGTTTTACGGAAAGTACAAAGCAAAACTTTCTGACGAAC
>ENA-OQBD01000913-OQBD01000913.1-human-gut-metagenome-genome-assembly--contig:-NODE-913-length-14657-cov-5.231934_pt1 | contig 14657 bp, 12 predicted proteins | sample MGYA00242742_ERZ504543 | MGnify/ENA primary metagenome ERZ504543 (study PRJEB26092, sample SAMD00036239) | human gut metagenome | host: Homo sapiens | study: EMG produced TPA metagenomics assembly of... | reverse complement strand
AGTGGTGACCGGGCTCCTGATTTATAGAGTGTTATCTACGGATATAAAGCCTTGAAAACCCGCTCAAAAATGGGCAAGTCTGTGAACTGACAGAACGATTCATTTGTAGAAGGCTATGAATGATTATATTCGATATATAAGCTGTTAGTCATTTTTGACTGGTACGTTAAAATGCCGACTCAGATCATAAGGGTAAGGGTAAACATTTTGTTCAGCCCTTGCGTCCTGCTGCCAGATATGCTATATTTAAGACACAAAGAGGGAAACCGCAAGCGGCTACCCGTAAATAGTGTCAACTATTACTAATGTCAGTCGTCAACTATTCCCAGTAGTTGGCGGCTATTTTCGTTTACCCTTGAAAATCTCATAACAAAGACCTACAAGGGCAACCATTGTGTTATATTATTTCTGAAACCTAAAATAAATTCCAGTGCAAGAGTAAATTCCATCACGTTTTAAATTTTGCTAAAATAACGAGTGGTTTTGATACTTACCTTGATTTTTCATCCCCACCATGCTATACTAACACCCGTTACAAAACCCCTAAAAACAAGGTCTTACAAGGATTTCGCCGATTCCCGGCGTAAGGTCATATACTTACAGTATGTGCCTTCCGTGGCATTCGTCAGATGTCCATGCAAGCATGGCCGCCAGACTCATTGCTGCGCGAAAATGAATCGAGTGTTCGTGACCTTCCACTCGTAAAACAAAACTAGAGGAGAGAATTTCATATGAAGAACAAGAATGTAGCATTTATGACTCAGGCAGCGATGATCGCTGCAATCTACGTGGTGCTTACTTATGTATTTGCACCATTTTCATTCGGAGAAGTACAGATACGTATTGCAGAAGCACTTACGATCCTTCCGGTATTTACACCGGCAGCGATTCCTGGACTTTTCGTTGGATGTATTGTTGGAAACATTCTCGGAGGAGCAATCCTGCCGGATATCATTTTCGGAAGCATTGCAACTTTGATCGGAGCATTTTTTACTTATCAGCTTCGTAACAAAAACCGTTTCCTTGCACCGTTACCACCGATTATTGCTAACACAGTAATCGTTCCGTTTGTACTTCGTTACGGATATGGAGTAGCACTTCCGATTCCGTTTATGATGTTGACAGTTGGTGTCGGAGAAGTTGTCGGATGTGGTGTGCTTGGATTAGTCCTTTATACTGCATTGAATCGTTATAAAAATGTAATTTTTAAAACAGCATAAGTAAAAGAAGAGCCTTTTGGAGAAAATCAGGAAACGATTCTTTTCAAGAGGCTCTTTTTGTATGTAATGCATCAGGCTGTCAGTCGAAAAAATTTATTTATGGAAAAGGTTATGGAAATTTAATATAATAAATGTATTGGGGAGAAAATTAAGAAGTTTAGGAGAAGGAAAATGAAATATAAAGTAGTTGTTGCAGATGATGAAGAAGCAATTCGCAGTAGTCTTGTGCGCAGAGTTAACTGGGAGAAAATCGGATTTGAAGTGATCGGAGAAGCGGAAAACGGTGCAGATGCACTGGAACTGGTGGAAAAGTTGGAGCCGGATCTTCTGCTTACAGATATCAAGATGCCGTTTTTGTCTGGAATTGAACTTGCAAGAGCTGTAAGAGAAGTGCGTCCGATGGTACAGATTGCATTTTTAAGTGGATTTGATGATTTTGCTTATGCTCAGCAGGCGATTCAGTATAACATTGTCAGTTATATGTTGAAGCCGATTTCAGCAAAAGAGATTGAGGAAGAGCTGATTAAAATTAAAGAAAAGATGGATCAGCGTGTAGAGAAATTTACAAAAGGAAACAAGGAAAAGCTCGACAGCCGGAAAATGGAATTTTTGCTTCCGCTTTTACTGGACAGTTTTCAAAACGAGAAAGTGCCGGAGGAAGTGCTTGTAGAGCGTGCGATTGACTGTGAGCTGCTTCGCAGGCAAAAACCGGACAATATGCAGTATGCGATGATCGTGACAGGGATTCGTGATGCAAGGGGAGAGGACCGGACGGATTATGGGAATGTAAATGCAGTGGATATGATCCTGAAAAAGTATGTTCATTCTGTAAGTTGCCGTCTGGAGGGAAGGATTGTATCCCTGATCGCGGCAACGCCGAGTGGAATGAGTAAATATTTGCATATTGCCGTGGAAGAAATCGTACAGAGTGTGGAACGTATCATGGGACTTAAGTGTCAGGTTGGAGTCAGTAGAAGCGTGAATGCGCTTGGTAAATGCAGAGAGAGTTATCTGGAAGCCATGAATGCCCTCAGTTATTCGAGAAAAGATAAAAGTAGCGTATATTTTATTTCGGATGCAGAGCACGGAGATACCTTGGTTCAAGATGAAATCGAGGGAATTGTAGCAAATGTGGAAGCTCTTTTGCGAGGGGGATCCACAGAGGATCTGGAAAATTATCTGGAGGATCTGGAAAAGAAGCTTCGAAGCGGAGGAAAAAATATGCTGGTACTTAGTACGATCCTTCTCACAGAAATAGGTTCAGCTGTCTATAAAGTTGTTTATATGGCGGTTGATGATGGCGTGGAGCTTCTCCAGAAAAAATATTCCATGGAACAGCTGCGGGAAATGGAAAGGATGGCGGATAATTTTCAGACTATCAAAAATCTGTGTATGGAAGCAAAGAAAATGCTTGCCGATCAGCGAAGAAAGAGTAGCGAAGTAATCTGCGAACAGGCAGTGCGGATTATTGAAGAAGATTATGCGAACCAGGATCTGTCGGTAATGATGATCAGTGAACAGATCGGAGTGTCACCGAATTATCTCAGCAGTCTGATCCGGAAAACAACGGGCAATTCTATGGTTGAAATTCTGACGAAAAAAAGAATCGATAAAGCGATGGAACTGTTGCAGTGTACAGGAATGAAAATCGGAGAGATTACTGAATTATGCGGTTACAAGGATCAGTATTATTTCAGTCATTGTTTTAAAAAACTGACAGGAATGTCACCGAATAAGTACAGGAGGGAACATGAACAGGCATAAAAAAGAGAATCAACCGGATAAGGGCTGGGATATATCGATCTCGGGTGTGTTTATCGCTATAGTAATGGGAATCGTTCTGATTTCATCAATTGCGGCAACGCTGATTTTTGTTCAGATTTACCGGAATGCGATGGAGCAAAGTGCTGTGACAAGCAGTTCCCAGAGCTGTGAACAGGTGCAGAATACGGTTGAAAACTATACACAGGATATGAGAAATGTGCTGGAGCAGATCGTAGAAAAAATGGATCAGGAGGATGATCAGGCAGATGCATATATTCAGGATCTTGTCAATATCCGTTCTGATGTGGTAGCGGTAACGATCTGTGATGAAAAGGGAGAGCTTCTTCGTTATTGGAACAGAGGGCAGAAGCTGAAAGAAAGATATCGTGTAGTACAGTATGCAGAAGAAAAAAGTAATGATGATGAATTTTACATAACGAAACCCTATGTGGAAGCTTTATTTGAAGAATATTATCCGTGGGTTGTAACGGTGTATCAGAAAATCAAGAAAGCGGACGGAACGCCATTACAGATCAATATTGATATCCGTTTCTCAGACATTGCAAACTATGTCGATAATGTAGGAATCGGACAGCACGGATATGCGTACATTGCTGACAAAAAGGGAAATCTGATCTATCATCCGCAGCAGCAGCTGATCTATTCCGGATTTAAAAAAAGAGATGGGAACAGATCTGAAAGAAGGAACTCATATTCAGGAACAGGTGATCTATACGGTTAAAAAATCTGGAGAACTGTGACTGGAAGATTGTCGGTGTGTGTTTTGTAGATGAAATGATCACAAAAAAGGTAAGCAGTGCAGTGGCAAGGCTTCTGATTGTTCTATGCGGAGTTATGGGAGTAGTATTTCTTTTCGGCTGGGCATTTTCAGAACTCTTTTCGGCACCGGTAAGAAAGCTGGCGCGGGATATGCACCGTTTTGAAAAAGATGCAGAGAACTTTGTATTTGAGCCAATGGATGGAACGAAAGAGATCACAACCTTATCCAATTCGTTTGAGCATATGGTTGTCAGGATTCAGGAGCTGATGGAACATGTCAGACAGGAAGAGATCACACTCAAGAAGACAGAACTTAAAGCGCTGCAGGCGCAGATCAATCCCCATTTTCTGTATAATACACTGGATGCCATCGCATGGATGTGTGAGGATGGGAAAAATGAAGATGCAGAAGAGATGGTTACGGCACTTGCAAGATTGTTCCGTATCAGTATCAGTAAAGGACATGAGCTGATCCCGATCGAAAAGAAGTGGAACATGCAAAAAGTTATTTGAAATAGAAAAGTACAGATACAAGAATCAGTTTACATATTCTTTCGAGGTGGAAGAAGAATGTCTGCCGTATTTTTGCAATAAGATCACGCTACAGCCCATTATTGAAAATGCGATTTACCATGGTGTGAAACAAATGATTGACGAAGGTGAGATTAGGATCCGTATTTTCCAGGACGGAGAAGATATTGTTTTTCAGGTGGAAGATAACGGTGTCGGGATGAGAGAAGAACAATGTCAGGAAATTTTGCGTAAGGAAGCAGGAGACCGTACCGGTATCGGAATCAAAAATGTAAATGACAGGATCAAGATTTATTTTGGCAGTAACTATGGTCTTCAGATCACCAGTGAATTAGATGAAGGAACCTGCGTGACGATCCGCATGCCAAAGGTCAGGGAGGAAGAAAATGAAAGAAAGTAGAAAAAAGCCATTTATTGCAATCGGTGCAGGTGTGATTTTGCTGACTGTTTTATTTTTGGCTCTGACAGACGACGGCATCTGGGACGGAAAAGAAGGAACAGGAAGCAGAGTGACAGAAAAGAAAAAGGTTGTTTTCCTTACTAAATCAATGGATTCGTCCTTCTGGCAGTCAGCATATGCAGGAGCTTCCGCGGCAAGTGCGGAATACAATCTGGACATTGTCTGTGAAGGTCCCGAAGGAGACGGGGAGGAGGATTATGAGGCACAGAATGCGATGATCAATCAGGCAATCCGTGAAAATGTAGATGCACTTTTATTTTCAGCTATTGATTTCGAAAAAAATGCAGAAGCAGTAGATCGTGCAGCGAAAGCCGGAATGAAGATCGTCGTGGTAGACAGTTCGGTAGACAGTGATGCCACCGAATATTATATAGGAACAGATAATTATGAGACCGGATGCATGGCCGGAGAAGAGGTTTTGCGTAATTCTTCAGAAAAACTGAATATTGGGATCGTAAATTTTGACAAAAGCACGGAAAACGGCCAGCTTCGGGAAAATGGTTTCCGCGATACGGTTTTACAGGACGAAAGGGTAGATATTACTGCTTCGATCAATGTAAAATCAACCGTGGCTGATGCCAGAGAAGGAACGAAAAAAATGCTTCGGGAGAATCCGCAGATCAATGTGATCGCAACCTTTAATGAATGGACAACCTTAGGAGTAGGGGATGCAGTAGAAGCTCTTGGCATCGGTGACAGGACACAGGTCATTGCATTTGACAGTAATGTTAAATCCATCGGAATGCTGGAAAAAGGAAACATTGATGCTCTTGTCGTGCAGAATCCATATGCAATGGGCTATCTGGGAATCGAGCAGATTTATACATTGTTAAGCGGTGATGAGCCGAAAAAGAAGGAAATCGCAACCAGCAGTATTCTGGTGAACAGAGACAATATGTATGAGGATAAAATACAGAAGGCGTTGTTCTCATTTGAAGAAAAAACGAAATCCAGAGAATAATTTGGGTTAATATCGTAGAAATTTAATAATAAATATAAGAATATTCTATTTTCTAATCTCTAGGCAGTGATTATAATTAAATCAATTAATCGTTTTGAATAAAAACTATGCAAAACAAGCAAACGGGAGGAAGAAAAATGAAAAAAGAAAAGTATTAGCAACATTGATGACAACAGCGCTTGTATTATCTCTTGCTGGTTGTGGTGGAGCTTCAAAGGGTGAATCCAAATCCGCAGAATCATCTGATAGTTCTGTTGCAAATGCAGACAAACCACTTTGCTGGTTCAACCGTCAGCCATCTAACAGTTCTACAGGAGAGCTTGACATGGATGCATTAAAGTTTAATGATAATACTTATTATGTAGGATTTGATGCTAACCAGGGAGCTGAACTTCAGGGACAGATGGTTGTTGATTATATCAAAGCAAATGCTGATAAGATTGACAGAAACGGAGATGGAGTAATTGGATATGTACTCGCTATCGGTGATATCGGACATAACGATTCAATTGCACGTACTCGTGGTGTTCGATCCGCTCTTGGAACAGGTGTTGATGCAAATGGAGAAGTTGATTCTACACCAGCAGGAACTAACGTAGATGGAAAAGCAAAAGTTGTTCAGGATGCAACTATTGAAGTAGACGGAAAAGAATATACAGTTCGTGAGTTGGCTTCACAAGAAATGAAGAACGCAGCAGGAGCAACATGGGATGCAGCTACAGCAGGTAACGCAATCGAACTTGGGAAGCTTCTTTCGGAGATCAGATTGATATTGTTGTTTCTAACAATGATGGTATGGGAATGTCAATGTTCAATGCATGGGCAAAAGACAATGAAGTTCCTACATTCGGATATGATGCTAACAGTGATGCTGTAGCAGCAATTTCTGAAGGATATGGCGGAACAATTTCACAGCATGCAGACGTACAGGCTTATTTGACACTGAGAGTTCTTCGTAATGCACTTGATGGTGTAGATATTGATACAGGTATTGGCACAGCAGATGAAGCTGGTAACTGCCTGACAGAAGGTGAAGATTACAGATATAGTGAAGAAGAGAGATCATACTATGCATTGAACGTAGCTGTAACAGCAGATAACTACAAAGACTTTACAGATTCAACAAAAGTTTATGACAAAGTTTCTAAACAGTTAGATGAAAGCAAGAGTCCATCTAAGAAAGTATGGCTTGATATTTACAATGCATCAGATAACTTCCTGAGTTCTACATATCAGCCACTTCTTCAGAACTATGATGATCTTTTAAATCTGAATGTTGATTACATCGGTGGAGATGGACAGACAGAGTCTAACATTACAAACCGTCTTGGAAATCCAAGCGAGTACGATGCATTTGCAATTAACATGGTTAAGACAGATAATGCATCATCTTATACATCACTTCTTAAATAACAAGAGATTGATCAATGGTAAATGAATGAAACATAGAAGGGTGTCAGAGATGATACCCTTCTTTTACTAAGAAAAGGAAGCAGGGCTATGACAGAGGATAAGAATAAATACATCTTATCGATTAAAGGCATGAGTAAGTCATTCGGCAGAAATAAGGTTCTCAAACATATTGACTTGAATGTTAAACCTGGAACGATTATGGGGCTTATGGGTGAAAATGGTGCCGGAAAATCGACAATGATGAAATGTCTCTTTGGAACCTATCAAAAAGATGAGGGGACAATTATATTAGATGGCCGGGAAGTGAATTTTTCTGGACCGAAAGATGCATTAGAAAATGGTGTGGCGATGGTGCACCAGGAATTGAATCAGTGTCTTGAACGAAGTGTTATTGACAATATGTTTTTAGGTCGGTATCCGAGAAACTCTTTCGGGGTTATTGATGAAGCAAGAATGAAAAAAGAAACATCTAATCTGTTTCGTCAGCTTGGAATTACTGTGAATTTGACGCAGCCAATGAAAAAGATGTCAGTGTCACAGCGTCAGATGTGTGAAATTGCGAAGGCAATTTCCTATAATTCTAAGGTGATCGTATTAGATGAGCCAACATCATCACTTACAGCTCCGGAAGTAGAGAAGCTTTTCAAAATGATGCGTCAGCTGAAAGCACAAGGAATTTCGCTGATCTATATTTCGCATAAAATGGATGAGATTTTTGAAATTTGCGACGAAATCTCTGTACTTCGAGATGGAAGTCTTGTTATGACTAAGGGCAGTAAAGAAACAGATATGAATGAGTTGATTGCAGCTATGGTTGGCCGTTCACTGGATAACAGATTTCCACCTGTAGATAACGAACCGGGAGAGAAAATCCTTTCTGTACAAAATCTCTCAACAAAATATGCACCAAAACTTCAGAATATATCGTTTGATATTCGAAAAGGTGAAATCTTTGGATTTTATGGATTGGTAGGAGCAGGACGTACAGAGCTTTTGGAAACGATTTTTGGAATACGTACAAGAGCAGAGGGAAATGTAATATATGATGGGAAAGTTATGAACTTTACATCGCCAAAAGATGCAATGGCTCATGGATTTGCGCTGATCACAGAGGAAAGAAAAGCGAATGGATTGTTCTTAAAAGGTGATATTACATTTAATACTACGATTGCAAATATGAATCATTATAAGAGTGGTGTAGCATTGTCCCATGACAGAATGGTACGTGCAACGTCGGAAGAAATTAAAATTATGCATACAAAATGTATGGGACCGGATGATATGATATCAAGCCTTTCTGGAGGAAACCAACAGAAGGTTATTTTCGGTAAATGGTTAGAGCGTTCCCCGAGTGTATTTATGATGGACGATCCGACGAGAGGAATTGATGTAGGTGCAAAATACGAGATTTATGAACTGATTATCAATATGGCAAAACAAGGAAAGACAATTATCGTAGTTTCTTCAGAAATGCCTGAAATTCTTGGAATTACAAACCGAATTGGTGTTATGTCAAATGGACGTCTGGCAGGTATTGTAAATACAAAAGAAACAAATCAGGAAGAATTATTGAGACTCAGTGCAAAGTATTTGTAACAGAGAGGAGTATTAGATATGGCAGAGAACAACTTGATTATTTCAGCTGAAAAAGAAGCAAAGCTTCTGCAGCCGATTGATGAATATGTTGGTAAGATACAGGCTCAGATCGATGCACTTCGTGTAGAAGGATCTGAAAAAGTCGATAGTTTAAAGAATCAGATTGCAATTGCAAAAGAAAATAAGAATTTAACAAAAGAGCAACGTGACAAGATTATCGAGGATAGTAAGAAGCAGTTGGAGAAAGCAAAGGCAACGGAAGCTTCTAATAAAGATCAGATTGCAAAATTGATCGCAGATGCAGAAAACTATCTTTCCAAAAACTATAACAGTAAGTATTATGATTTTGTTGCTAAAAGCTGTGAAGCTGAGAAGAAAGAAGAAACCAGCAGATATGAGAAGCAGAAAACAGCAATTCAGGAAGAGCACAAGAAGAATCTGAATGCGCTGAAAGATGCAGCAGAGATTAAAGCAGAGAAATATCTTTACAAGAATAAACTGTACGATGCACAGATGGCACATGAATCCAAAATTCAGGAAATTAAGGATAAAAAACATGATGCATTTATGCATAAGTTCCATTTGATTGATCTTCTGAGAATGTCCAAGTTCACATTTGCTCAGAAACAGGCACAGAAAATTGAAAATTATAAATATTCATTTAATCTTACACAGTTCCTCTATAAAAATGGTCTGTATATTGTAATTGTTTTAATTTTCATTGCATTATGTATCATTACACCAATTGTAAAGAATACACAGCTCTTTACAATGACTAACATTTTAAATATCCTGCAGCAGGCTTCACCACGAATGTTCCTTGCACTTGGTGTTGCTGGATTGATTCTCTTAACAGGTACTGACCTTTCAGTAGGACGTATGGTTGGTATGGGTATGGTTACAGCGACTATCATCATGCATAATGGAATCAACACAGGTGGTGTATTTGGTCATGTTTTTGATTTTTCAAATATGGCGATAGTTCCAAATGCGCTTTTTGCATTACTCGTATGTATTATTCTTACCACTGTATTTGCAATGATTGCCGGATTCTTTATGGCAAAATTTAAGATGCATCCGTTTATCTCAACAATGGCAAATATGCTTATTATCTTTGGACTTGTTACTTATGCAACAAAGGGGGTTTCCTTTGGAGCAATTAATGCGGAAATTCCGAATATCTTTATTCCAAAGGTAGGAAGATTTCCGATGATCATTGTTTGGGCAGTGATTGCAGTAATTGTTGTATGGTTCATCTGGAACAAAACTACATTCGGAAAGAACTTATATGCAGTTGGTGGAAACCCAGAGGCAGCAACGGTATCTGGTATTTCAGTATTTAAAGTAACAATGGGAGCATTTATCATGGCAGGTATTCTCTATGGATGCGGTTCATGGCTTGAATGTCTCAGAATGGTTGGATCTGGTAGTGCGGCTTATGGACAAGGTTGGGATATGGATGCTATTGCAGCCTGCGTAGTTGGTGGAGTTTCATTTACTGGTGGTATTGGTAAGATTTCAGGAGTTGTAACTGGTGTGCTGATCTTTACATCACTTACATATTCTTTGACTATTCTTGGTATTGATACAAACCTTCAGTTTATTTTTGAAGGTATTATCATTTTGGCAGCGGTTACTCTTGACTGTTTGAAATATGTACAGAAAAAATTAATAAATAGGAAAAATTATTTACGCAGGTAAATATGAAGCAGTGAAAGCTGTCTTATTCATCAGATCGATGAACAGGACAGCTTTTCTATTAAAATATTTAGAATCGGACTCTTTTTTGCTATAATGGGAAGAAAAGGATGTAGATAATTCTATAGAACAATCAAAGAGGTAGAAAAAGAATGGATAGTATATGGACAGAAGAATTTTACAAGGAAACAGATGCTGAAAAACGAATGGAACTTTTGAAACAAAATACGGAAAATGATTCATCGGATGTTGCGCGGTTCCGGGAAAAAATTATGGGCTGCCAAGATATGGAAAGAAAAAGACTGAATAAAGATGCTTTTATAGGTTGTCTTATGGAACTGAAAGGTATGGCTGAAGGTTCCAGTGTGGATCTGGGGGGAAGAAAGAGAAAAGAAGCGGCTCAGATTTTGAATAAACTTTGTCTGTTAGATATTGAGCAGAAAGATGAAACAAATCAGGAAGAATATCGAGAGATTCTTCGGTCTGAATTAAAAAATGTATTTTTGAGATATATAGAGATTAGCAGAACAGGAAGAAGTTTCACCTCATTGATATTTGGAATGGGAGAATTATCTGATGAAGGAATCGTAAAAAAAATCGCAACGCACATTAGTGAGATGGTATTTCGAGTGCCGCACATGTTGCATATGGAAAAAGAATTTGGGCTTTTACAGGAAGCAGCCCTTTTGGCATTTCGACAGGAATATCCGAACCGAGAACATTTCTTAGAAAAATAGCCTGCAAATAAAAAGTCAAGGCTAAATTGAAGAACATTGAAAATTTTATACAGGTTGAAAATTTGGTATCAAAATAAGACCACCACACCAGTGCTGGTCTGAAAATATTAGTGGATAATTAAGATTCAGGAAGAGATGAAAGATATTCTTTCACTCGTCCGTAGTAGATTCTTAGAAACTTGTTGGCACCTGCAGTCATATAGACATAGTAAGGCTTGCCTTGAGCACGTTTCTTGTCTAAGAACTGATAAACAGGATCATCTTGAGGATGTGTTTTAATTAGGACATCCATTACCTGAAATAAAGTCTTTCTAAGATCAGAGGAACCTCGTTTTGAGGTTGGAACACTTTTTTGTTCATAACTTCCAGATTCATTAACACCGGGATCTACACCGGCAAATGCAGTAATAGCACTTTTGTGAGTGAAACGGGAAACATCTCCGATCTCAGCCATCAACTGAGATCCGAGTGAAGTTCCAACACCTTTCATAGCCATAACGACAGGATATTCAGGGAGTTTGGATGCAGTTTCATTCATGAGAGTGCGTAGTGACTCAACAGTTGTAGAGGCACTGTTAAGCTGGTCCACAGCCTGTTTAATTATAAGCTTTGTAATGGCATCCTTTGGAAGTACAGGAACAAGTTCCTTTGCTTTTCCATAGATTTCTTCAGCTTTTGACTGACTGAAGTTGTACTTCTTGCGTTTGCACCAGTTTTGATAATGGTCGATAAAGGCATTCAGGGACACTTTACGGACACAGTCCACATGCCAGTATGTAGATGCAAAATCAACCCATTTCTGGCTGCCGTCACTGCGTGCAGGACTGTCAAAGTAAGTATTCACACCAGGATAGGTTTGGTCAAGGATGCCGATAAGATTATTTTTCATAGCCGTCTTGTGTTTCATGTAAAAGCCGAACTGACGATTCATGGTTTTGAGCTGATTGCGTAATTCATCCATAACATTATACTGTTTAAGATTTTGCCATTTGTCAAGTGCATATCGGGCAATCTTAACAGCATCTGCTTTATCAGATTTCACTTTGCGAAGAGAATCATTATCAAAGTCTTTGATAAGTTTTGGGTTAATGGCACTGACGAAAAGATTTGCCTCTGAAAGCTGATGTGCGAGGACTTCATAATAACGTCCTGTGTGCTCCATAACGATTCGGGACTCACCTTCAACAGAGTTGATGAGTTCTACAAGTGAATGGATATCACTGGCTGTGTGTTTGATTTCGAAAGGTGTGGAAACAATTTCACCGAAAGGTCGCATGATAGCAACCATACTCTTACCTTTTGAAACATCGATACCTACTGCGTTCATAAATTTGTCACTCCTTAAGATTATTGCAATGGATAAATACCAGTTTTACTCATTGCCTATTCAATCTACTGTGGTGTGACACGAATGCGCCTATGGCGATTCAACCTGCATAAAACGAACGCTGCGAATGAGGAGCTGGTTATCAGTCTATTTTACGGATGCAAGGTCCAAGAATAAGGACGATATCCAATTGCTACCTACATTCTAACAGCTTAAGCAACAAGATGGATAATTCCTTACTGGATGTAAGGGGATTATCCATAAATATATTGTAGTAGAATAAAGAAGAAAAAACAGCATAGAATACTTCTGAGCAGATATGGCTAAGAATGTTTTAGCGTATTGGCGGGACATTTAAAATGACGTATATTAAGTTCAGTGATCGTTCTGTAGAGACTTGCGAAGCCTACAGGCGGGGGGAGAGCCTGCGGGTCTCTCCCTCTTTTGTTTTAACATAATATAGCAAGAATTCTCCTTCCTCTACAGGTGGGTGATGAATTGCGCAAAAACAAAAAGAACACTTGTTCGATAGAACAATCTATGGTATAATAGAATCAGTCGAAAAGATAATTATTGGAGAAAGGGCTGATTTGCATGGAAAAAAATAGATCATAATGCGCATTCAGTATATCTGATGTATTATCATCTGATCATGGTGGTGAAATATCGAAGAAAAGTGATTGATAATCCGATTTCAGAAAGAGCAAAAGAGATATGGGAACATATTGCTCCAAGGTATGGGATAGTTCTGGAAGAATGGAATCATGACATTGATCATGTGCATGTAATGTTCCGTGCGCAGCCGAGAACAGAACTTAGTAAATTTATCAATGCTTATAAAAGTGCAAGTAGCAGACTGTTGAAAAAGGAGTATCCAGAGATCAGAGAAAAACTTTGGAAAGAAGCCTTTTGGAGTCAGAGTTTTTGCTTACTGACAGCTGGAGGCGCTCCGGTAGAAGTAATCCGTCAATATATTGAAAGCCAGGGAGAGAAAAAGTATTGAACATAGCATATCGTTTCCAAATTTATCCGACAGAAGAACAGAAGATACTTCTGGGCAAAACATTTGGCTGTTGTCGTTTCCTGTACAATCAAATGCTTAATGATAAGATCCAGGAGTATGAAAAGACGAAGAAAATGTTAAAAAATACACCGGCCATGTATAAAAAGGAATATCCATTTTTGAAAGAAGTAGATTCGCTGGCACTGGCAAATGTCCAGTTTCATCTGGAAAAGGCATATAAGAATTTTTTTCGAGAACCCAAGATTGGATTTCCAAGGTTCAAGTCAAAGCATCATTCCAGAAACAGCTATACAACGAATGTGGTCAATGGAAATATCCTGATGGAAAGTAAGCGGATCAGACTTCCGAAATTAAAATGGGTTGCCATGAAAAAACACAGAGAGCCAGCGGAAGATTTTCGTCTGAAATCAGTGACAGTCAGTATGGAACCATCCGGAAAATACTTTGCAAGCCTGTTGTATGAAGGATACAGCTGTGAAAACCAAGCAGCTGAACCAGATTACAGTACTGCAACGATACTTGGAATAGATTATGCAATGCAGGGGATGGCAGTATTTTCAGAAAAGATTGAGATGGAAGAAGCAGGGTTTTTCAGAAAAAATGAAAAGAGGCTGGCGAGGGAGCAACGAAAGTTGTCAAGATGCGTACGGGGAAGTCATAATTACGAACTGCAGAAAAAGAAAGTTGCCAGATGTCATGAAAAGATACGGAATCAGCGAAGAGATTATCTGCACAAACTTAGTCGAAAGATTGCAGATAGTTTTGATGCAGTTGCAGTGGAAGATATCGATATGAAAGCGATGGGACAGTGCCTGCATTTCGGAAAAAGCGTACAGGATAATGGATATGGAATGTTCAGGGAAATGTTAGACTATAAACTGGCATGGAAAGGAAAGAAAATGGTAAAAGTAGACCGTTTTTTTCCTTCCAGTAAAAAATGCTGTAAATGTGGAAGGATAAAGAAAGAACTGAAATTATCCGAAAGAGTCTATCACTGTGAGTGTGGAAATAAGATGGACAGAGATCGTAATGCAGCAATCAACATCCGTGAAGAGGCAAGAAGGATGTTGACAGCATAAACTGTCCGTATCCGGACAATAGAAAAACAAGAAAATATGCCCGTGTCCGGGCAAAAGAATCGCGGGG
>ENA-OQBD01000912-OQBD01000912.1-human-gut-metagenome-genome-assembly--contig:-NODE-912-length-14702-cov-2.598834_pt1 | contig 14702 bp, 20 predicted proteins | sample MGYA00242742_ERZ504543 | MGnify/ENA primary metagenome ERZ504543 (study PRJEB26092, sample SAMD00036239) | human gut metagenome | host: Homo sapiens | study: EMG produced TPA metagenomics assembly of... | reverse complement strand
GCTAATTCGTTTGTGAGCTTATTATCGCATGGAGTTTTTCATGATAGCGTTGATTGAATAAACAAGAAACAACGATAATAGAAGGGCAGAAGTATTGCGCAAAGCTTTCGTGATTGCGCAAGAACTTTAAATACGTGCTTTTTACAAAAAGAGTCTGCTCCCTTTCATATGCCGTAACAAGTGCATCTGCAGCCCCCATCCATTCCAGTTCCCCAAGGATCATCGCCACATTTTTGCGCACCTTTGGATCTTCTTCCTCTAATAATTCTAACAGCAATCCGCCATCCCCGATCATCGATACAAATTGCTCTTTTGCCGCCTCATCTTTGATCTGGGCACGCAGCCCAACAAGGTTTTCGCGGAGGTTTTCTCTTTTTTGTAATGCTTCGTAATATTTCTCTATCATACTGCTTCCTTCGACATAATTGATACACCCATTTTACTGTATTTCCTCTGTTTTTGCAATACCGTTGGTCTCTATGTAATCGACAAGATCCGACTTAAACTGCTCCCATGCAGCCTCATTTTCCACATAATATTTCGGACATGCCTTTCCTGTTACATCATAATGTCTGATCACATCATCCGTAGTCAGATCATAACGTCCCATCAGCCATGTTACCAGATGAACCAGCGATCCATAAGTCGCATCCGTAAATTTTCCCGTATCATCCGGAATACAGCACTCTATGGAAATCGTATCGGCATTTCTCTCATTCGAAGCATATGCAATCTCATTGCATGGAATGCATTGGATGATCTCCCCACTGATTCCGATGACAAAATGGCTGCTTGCATGTGTCTCCCCGGATTGTGCCAGTCCTTCAAAATAATCCCGGTTCTGCTGTGCCGTTGTTCCCGGATTTGCCGTATAATGCACGACGATCCCGTTTACTTTTTCCAGTGCCGTTCCCGGTCTTGAATATTCATTGTAGTCTAAAAGCTCCACAGAAAAATCCGGGCGGTCTGCAATATATTTCGTTTCCTCTGCCACGATCTCTTCCTGCGCCTGTGCCGTCCTGTGGGACAGACGCCATCCCCCATACAAAATAACGCCCACAAATACAGCTCCTGTCAGAACCATCACACTGCGCGCAAACATCTGCTGCCTTTTCCGCTTTTTCTGTCTTCTTCTTCTCGCTTCGTTTTTCCTCTTTTCCGCTTCACGTCTGCGGACTGCTTCTCCCTGTTCCATATTCTCCCCTTTTCCCAGGTCAGAAATATTTTGTATAATTTTTTTATTTTACCTGTTCCTTATGGCAAAAAATGTTCATTTTTTATTTCTTAAGTAATATTATACAATTTCATTCTGTAAAAATCAGTAAAAATACCCACTTGTTGTTTTTCTGTTTTTGTGAATTTTTCATTCACTCATTTCATTTTTGTATATATTGTACAATCTTTCATATTATTTTTTGTTGCTTTTCCCGATGCATTGTGCTATATTATAGAAAACAAATAAGGAGGTGTGTTGTATGACATATGCAATCGATCCGGCAATGTCTTTTTGCGAAGTTATTTCTTTCTATGAGAAATATATCGACGAGACAAAAGCTGCTGGAAAAAAAACCTGTATCTTTCCTGCATTTTCTCACAGGCAGATACTAAAAGCCGGTTGATCAGGCCGTCAGCTTATGAAAGCTGTCAGGTGCCCTGTCACCCGGCTTATTTTTTACATAATCTGTGCAAGCAGACCTTTTACGGAAAATACATCTTCAAACAAAAATGATTCCCCTAACATTTCAATATTTTCTTCCGAATGTTCCACTTCTTTTGCGTAAAACTTTCGTTGTTTCTATGCGATCCTGTAAATCAAATTTCTGTCCGTTTTTCATCCAGACCATAACATCCATATCACGCACCATCAAAAATGAGGCAACTGCAAACTGAGCTTTTTCAAGCAGATTATTATCGTAGAATGCCCTCATAAAATAGCGGAAAGTATAATATACCATCAGATGTTCATACTGATATTCATTTTCCATCTGCGCTTCCATGAAAGCACGATGTGTCTTTTCATAATTTTCTTCATGATAAAAAGCTTTCAGCTCTTCTTCCATCCCAGACCATGCATCACCGATGGATTCAAGCTCCTCGTATTGGGACAGCCGCTGTAGAAATGCCTCATACAGGCTGATTTTTTCCGGTTCCTCCTCTTTGGGTACTGTCTCAAATAATTCTTTCTGCATCTGACAGCAGTAATTCAGATACACCGCGATACGCTCTGCAATCGGGCGGCTGCGATCCTGAAGCAGTCCGATTGCATGCGACCTTACTGATTCGAGTTTTTCTGCAAGCTCATCATCGCCATCTTCCCACTCATATTCATCATAGTCCTCCGAGAGGATCTGCTCATCAAATCCGATCTGTTCTGTATCTGAAAAGACAATTCTTCCAACCTCTCCACAGGATAGACATAAAACTTTTTCTCTTGTTTTCGGATACTCCGTTGTAAACCTCGGATACTCTGTGCATACTTCTGAAAGCGAATCCTCCCCTAAAGTCAGACACACCTCACAGAGTCCTTTCTCATTCAGAAGCGGGCACCATCCCTCTTCATTCAATACAAAACTTCCATCCTCGCTGATCGACGCACGGATTTTTTCTGCCATCGGTCCTTTCAGATCTTTATAATAATCCAGGGTATCTTCGTCAATATCAATTTCCCATCCTCTGCAGCAATTATCCGGACATTTGTCCGCAATACACCGAAAATTCTTATAATATGAAGGCACTCTAAAAACCATTTTTCTTTTTGTCCTCTCTATGTATTTATCAATCTTCCCTGAAATGACTACTTAACATATACCCAATGCACCAGACTCCGCCTGCCAGCGAAAGATATATAAATCCCTCGATCAGGGCCGCCACCAGTCGTCCCAAAGACATACTTCCCGCCATCTGTGCAAGGATCAGTTCTCTCACCGGACCGGTCAGGATCTTATAGCCACCTACATAACACCAGCCTAATACACCTAATGCATAACTAAAAGCCGCAGCAATCATTCTCCATGAAAACTTCATTTTACTCTCCATTTCTAGCCCGTTCCTCAGGGCATCTCAAGTTTGTGCGCAAGCACAAATCTTGCGTGTGAAAAATCTTATTTTTCACACTACTCTCCATTTCATTTTCTTTATTCCATCAGTAATACGATTTCCTGGTTCTTTCGCGTTTCGGGTACATCAATGATTCTCTGGTTCGAAGATCCTCTGAAATTCAGGGAAATATCCATTTTTTCTAAAATAAAAGGTCCATCCACCATAACATCGATCATTGACAGGAAGGGCTCTGACGCCTCACAATACACCTTTCCTCCCGGAAGGAAATCCTCATACAGATATCCACTGTATGCCCAGATATTTTTATCCGGCAATTCTTTTTTTATTCTCTGTAACAGAGGAAGCAGTCCCTGCTGATTCTCCGGCTCACCCGGATCTCCGCCAAGCAGCGTCAGCCCTGCAATATAGGACGGTGCTAACGCCTGCATGATCTCATCCTCCGTCGTTTTTGTAAAAGGCTTACCATAAGAAAAATCCCATGTTTCCTCATTAAAACACTCTTTGCAGTGATGTCTGCATCCGGACACAAACAAAGACACCCTCACGCCCGTGCCATTCTCAATAGAACAGGGTTTGATCTGCGCATAGTTCATCTTTTATTCCTCCTTTTTCCGGGATCTGCAGGATTCCCGGATCACTAACTCCGGCTTTACAAGGATCTGTCTTTCTGACTCCGGGATGTTTCCCTCTTTCAGCAGTCCAAGAAGAAGTTCTGCAGCCATTTCACCTAATTTTTCCTGCGGATGCGCCACCGTGGTAAGCGGCACTTTTCCACTTGACGCAAGATAAGAATCATCGTACCCCGTCACTGACACATCTTCCGGGACTTTCAGTCCGGCATCTTCTAATGCCCGGATGACTTCAAGTGCGATCTGATCGTTATAGGATACCACACTGTCAAAAAAATTGCACACACCGTGTCTTAGCCATATGATACATCTGCTCATAGGGATGTGTTTTCCGGTCTTCCGTATAAAACCATACCACTTTATCTGGGTCATATGCAATCCCTGCCTCCTGCAATGCCTGCACATATCCTTTGTGGCGCTGCTGCCCCTGTGTATCATCCGCCTTAAACACCCCTATGATATGGTGGTGTCCCAGTGAGATCAGATATTTCGTGACCAGATATCCGCCAAGGCAGTCGTCTAAGAGAATATGCGGCTTTTCAGCCAGCTGTGCATAGCTGCCCTGAATAAATACATATGGGATCCGGTACTCATCCAGCGTCTGATATAAATTGATATGTTTGCAGAAGATCTGGCTTTTGCTCGGCTCTATGATCAGACCGTCAATTCCTTTCTGCAGCAGTTCCTCTAAACATTTCGCTTCCATATTTCTGGAATTTCTCGTATTTTTTAAGAGAATACTATAGCCGTTTTCCGTGAGAACTTTATCGATTCCCTGGATTACCCTTGGAAATATATAATCCGACAGATAGGTTGTGACTACCGCAATATTTTTTGTCTCCCCCGTGCGTCTCGCCATCTCGGAACAAAATGTTCCCCGTCCATGCTCCGCATAAATATATCCTTCATTCTGAAGAATCTGCAATGCTTTCCGCACAGTCTGTCTGCTTACCTGATATGTCCCGGAAAGTTCATTTTCCGACGGCAGTTTTTCTCCCGGTTTTATCTTTCCCGAAACAATCTGCTTTCTTAAGTCCTCCATCAGATCATAATATTTTAACTTTTTATCCATATATCTGCCCCCGGATCTTAGGTTTAAATCTCATTTCCTACTGCCCGTTTCGCCAGCATATCCGCTTCCTCGTTACCATCGATCCCGGAGTGTCCTTTTACCTTTCTGAAATGAATCCGGATCACATCCCGCACCGAAGCCACATAATCACGGTATGCCATAGTTCCTTTTTTATTGCATTTCCATGCGCCGGCCGCCCACATTTCGATTCCCATGTAATCATAATAAATCGTAATTTCCGGCAATCCTAATTCAACCGCTTTTCTGATTGCAGCCATACTGCCGCAGATTTCCCCTGCGACATTGCGCATCGCTGCCATCTCTGCATCCTTATCACTCCCCTGCAGCACTTCTTTTATGCCATCATGAATCAGAAAGCCACCATATCCGTAGACATGCGTTGCCACATTGTAAGAACCATCCACAAACGCATAGACAGACGGCATTGCCCCATCTTCCTGCTGCATTGTTTTCTTCATTGCATTTTGCATCTTTGGCGCAGCATCTGCTCCGGTATATGTCGCAGCTTTGGCAAAAGCCACTGCTTCTTCTCTTGTTTTAAAACTCTTATATACTGCTCCAGGAAAGCCGTCCACCATCGCTTTACATTCTGCCCAGCTCTGGTACACTCCCGGTTTTCTTCCTTTTTTTACTGCATAATATTTTCCTGGCATCTTTTCCTCTCTCTGACATTCCACTTTTTATTACTGCACTGTTTTTATAAAAATACTTCCACACTAATCCCAATGACGCAATTCATAATATAAAATGCCATACAGTTCCCTCACATAATAGGTGGGAAAATATACAAAAATGTATGTGCCGGGGTACTGTAACTTTTCATTCCCAGCCTGGCTGCCATCTGATTCGCGCGATATTCATGAAATTCACTGGTAACCAGTGTCACAGTCATATCAAGTCCACGGTCTTTTAAAATTTCTCCGGTATATTTTAAATTTTCTTCCGTCGTTGTAGATCGTTCTTCTAAAATCAGACGATTTTCACTGATTCCCCGTTTTGTCAGCACTTCATACATGCACTGTGCTTCCGTGATATCTTCACCCGGTCCTCTGCCACCGGACAAAATACATACTGCATCTTTATTTACACTCAGATAATCATATGCAGCATCAATACGTTCCTCTAATATTCTGCTTGGTTTTGTACCTTTTACACTGCATCCTAAAACAACAGCTGTCGTATTTTGCGGCGGAGTGTGTAATGCTGAGTGGATCATCAGAAATGTCTCTGCCAACACTGTCATGATCATTATAAGTACAAGGACAAGCAGGAAAACACATATCCAGTGTGTTTTCCTGCCATTCCACAATATCAAAGCTCTCCTGTTCATACGCCCGAAAAAAATTCCATAACATAACAGGAATAACGAGATCAGAATCCCGGTCGCCGTTCCTATATTAAAAATTCCTTTGCATAACAGCGGCGCGAAGAACCAGAATAATAAAATGCCTCCGACCGCTATAATGACCATCTGTACACCGCGCATGAATTTCCTTTCTACATAAGCTCAAGTTTACAGTTTGCACGCATTTTCAACGGACATTCATAAACATTTTCATTTTTTTCTTTTGCAATGTAGGAAAGCGGACATTTTCTGCAGTCTCCCTTTGTAAAATCGCCTGCCACCTCAAATTTCAACACTGCTGTCATCGTCCCCTTTTTTTTGGTTTTCCTTGCGGATATGATCCCAGGCAAGCACCTGTCCGCATCCCGGACATTTATCAGTTCCTACTGTAACTGCCCTCTTACAGGTCGGACAGCCATAGTATGGTTTACCGCTCTGATCCAGTATCTCTACCACATCTGATGGAAACTGTTTGATCAGCTGTTCTCTTATATCGTCCTGCATATTTATTTCCTCCTTTATCCCAATGCGACATCTAATATCATCATGATCAGAAAACCTGCCGCAAATCCAATCGTATTAATATTGGAATGTTCTCCTTCTGATGCTTCCGGAAGAAGCTCTTCCACGACCACATAGATCATTGCCCCTGCTGCAAATGCAAGCAGATATGGCAGCATATGTGTGATGATTCCGGCTAAAATAATCGTAATTCCCGCCGCGATCGGTTCTACCACACCGGATGCCACGCCATACCAGAAGGCTTTTTTTGTACTGCCGCCTTCACTTTTCAGCGGAAGCGATATAATTGCACCTTCCGGAAAATTCTGAATTGCAATTCCTATGGACAATGAAAATGCTCCCGCCAGTGTAATTCCGTTGTTTCCTGACAAAAGTCCGGCGAACACAACACCGACTGCCATTCCCTCCGGTATATTATGAAGAGTAACAGCCAGTACCAGCATGGTTGTTTTTTTTCAGGTGACTTGGCAATCCTTCCGGTTTGTCTTCATTCATATGAAGATGCGGAATGATTTTGTCCATCAGCAGTAAAAACAGGATTCCAAATATAAATCCGATTGCTGCCGGTAAAAATGCAAATTTTCCCATTCCCTCTGACATGTCGATGGATGGTATCAGCAGCGACCACACAGATGCCGCCACCATAACGCCGGATGCAAAACCAAGCAGTGCTTTCTGTACCAGACGGTTCAACCCGTTTTTTCCATAAAGAAAACACATGCTGCCCCCAGCGAAGTTCCCAGAAACGGGACCAGTAACCCGATAACTAAATTCAATGTTTCCTCCTATCTATTTAACTTGGCATCCGCCTTATTCTGAAATTTTTCCGCCTGTACAATAAAACGCTCATGCGTTCCTTCTCCGACTTTTCCGGTCTCATCCTCTACTTCTACGGAAAATACAAGACGTCTTTTATCCACTTCCACTAAAGTGGTATTGCAGGTCACCTTCATTCCCACCGGTGATGCGGCAAGATGTTTTACATTAAGGCTCGTTCCCACAGTCACACATCCTTCTTCAAGTTCATCTGCAACACTCTTCCATGCGGTCTCCTCGATCAGGGCGATCATTGCCGGTGTCGCGAATACTGCTAACGTACCGCTTTTCATCACTGCTGCTGTATTTTCTTTCTCTACTATAATGGTATGCTGTCCTTTGATTCCTGCTTCTAACATTTTATCCTCCAAAGTTAAATTTTTATTTTAGTGATTTAGTACCATTACAGTTTATCATAAAAAGAACCGCACATCAATGTTGATATACGGTTCTTTTTCGCAATATGAATTTTATAAATGAAGCACTCTCTCTTTAATTTCCTGTGTTCTGCCCTGATTCCAGAACTGTGTTCCAATGTAGCCGCAGGTTCTGCGCGCCACGCTCATCTTGTTCTGGTCACGGTTACCGCAGTTCGGGCACTCCCAGACAAGTTTGCCGTCCTTGTCATTGACGATCTTGATCTCTCCGGAATAACCGCATTCCATACAGTAATCGCTCTTGGTATTCAGCTCTGCGTACATAATATTGTCATAAATATACTGCATCACTGCAAGTACAGCGTCAAGATTATTCTGCATATTCGGCACTTCCACATAGCTGATCGCACCTCCCGGAGAAAGCTCCTGGAACTGTGACTCAAACTTCAACTTATCGAATGCACTGATTTCCTCTGTCACATGGACATGATAGCTGTTTGTGATGTAGTTCTTATCCGTCACTCCCGGAATAATGCCAAAACGCTTCTGAAGACATTTCGCGAACTTATAAGTCGTTGATTCCAGTGGTGTTCCGTACAGGCTGAAATCGATATTGTGTTTTTCTTTCCATTCCGTACATGCATCATTTAAACGGCGCATTACTTTTAATGCAAACTCTGTTCCTTCCGGCTCGGTGTGGGAAACCCCCTTCATGTATCTGGTACACTCACAAAGTCCGGCATAGCCAAGAGAAATTGTGGAATAACCGTCATATAAAAGTTTATCGATCGTCTCACCTTTTTTCAGACGTGCCAGTGCACCGTTCTGCCAGAGAATCGGTGCCACATCAGAAGGTGTACCGAGCAGTCTCTTATGACGGATAATCAGAGCCCTGTAACAAAGATCTAACCTTTCATCCAAAAGTTCCCAGAATTTATCCATATCTTTTCCGGAAGAGCATGCGACATCCACGAGATTTAAAGTGACAACTCCTTGGTTAAATCTGCCGTAATACTTCTTACCCGGAACGTAATTTTTGCATTTGCATAATTTTCTTTTGTGCGGTCAACAGTCAGGAAAGATCTGCATCCCATACAGGTATAACAGTTGCCGTCTTTTAACTTTTTCATGATCTTCTCTGAAATATAGTCCGGAACCATTCTCTTTGCCGTACATTCCGCTGCAAGTTTTGTCAGATACCAGTATTTGGTACCCTCACGGATATTATCTGCCTCTAACACATAGATCAGTTTTGGGAATGCAGGTGTAATGTATACGCCCTGCTCATTCTTTACACCAAGGATTCTCTGATGGAGCATCTCCTCGATCACTGCGGCAAGATCATTGCGAAGCTGGCCTTCCGGTACCTCATCTAAATACATAAATACCGTGATAAACGGTGCCTGTCCGTTTGTCGTCATCAGTGTGATCACCTGATACTGGATCATCTGCACACCACGATTGATCTCTTCTTTCACACGGATCTCCGCAATTTTATTGACTTTATCCTCAGTCGGTGTCACTCCGATTGCTTCCAGTTCTGTGCGGACCTGCTTACGGTATTTTTCACGGCTGACCTGTACGAACGGTGCCAGATGGGAAAGTGAAATACTCTGTCCGCCATACTGTGAACTTGCGATTTGGGCGATTGCCTGTGTTGCAATGTTACATGCTGTTGAAAAGCTCTTTGGACGGTCGATCATCGTCTCACTGATGACGGTTCCGTTCTGGAGCATATCCTCTAAGTTGACCAGACAGCAGTTGTGCATATGCTGTGCAAAATAATCCGCATCATGAAAATGAATGATTCCCTGCTCATGCGCCTCCACAATATCCGGCGGCAGCAAAAATCTCTTTGTGATATCCTTGCTGACCTCACCTGCCATGTAATCCCTCTGATACACTGTTTACGGTCGGGTTTTTATTTGAATTTTCCTGTTTTACTTCCTCATTATTACACTCTAACAAACTTAAGATCTGTTCATCCGTTGAGTTGGACTTGCGCACCAGTTCCTGTTTGTAACGATATGTAATATAGTTGCGCGCCACATTAAATGCACGCTGATTCATGATCTGGTTCTCCACCATATCCTGAATTTCCTCTACACTTGGGGAACGCTTCATATTTTCACAGGCAACTTCCACATTTTTGATATCTCGTCAATCTGCTTGTCCGTCAGCTTCTCATAATCAATAACGCTGTTGTTCGCTCTGCGGATCGCCGCCTCGATTTTTTTAATATCAAAGGTATCCTCCATACCGCTTCTTTTAATAATTTTCATTCCGATCAAATCCCTTTCTGTTCTGACTGATGGCTGCCTGCCATACCCATACGGCCGCATAACCTACGAGTATTTATTATACAATATATTGTGTCTTTGTCAATGCGTTTGCCAACGGTCAAAAGTCCCCATTTTATGGGCACTTTGGCAAAAGCAGATGCCTCAACCCCAGTAAATATGCGGTATTTATTCACTATTACCAAATTTAAGTTGATTTCTTCGTCATTTTTTCACTTGTATCTGGTTTTTTATTAACCACAACATCTAGTGTTTCTGTTTTTCATGCCGCCACAAAAAGAATTCTTCGGACACTCGACATCCACGTCTAAATTAGAAAGCATCTGGTCTAAATATCTCTTCAGATCCCGTATCTCCCCTTCACTCAGTCCTTTCGCTAAAAGTGCTTCCATATCCCGCATATCCTGCTCTGATCTGTCCACTAAAGCGCGTGCTTTCTCTGTCAGCACCAGCTTTTTTAATCTCGCATCATGCTCCACCGCCTCACGGCGCACAAGCCCTTTCCTCTCCATGACTGCAAGCATATTTGATGCAGTTGCCCTCGATACGGAAAAACTCTGTTTCGATATCCTTCTGATAAATATCTTTCCCGTCATGATCCCTCAAAAAGCCAAGCGTCCAGCGCTGCATTCCCGTCAGCGGTTCTTTTTCATTTTCCTGCCTTTTTGCCTCCATCCGCTTGTGGATCTGGTTGTGAAGCAGCCGTATTTTATATCCGATCGTGTCTGTATGCATCGTTTTTCTCCTGCTGAAATAAAATTATTTTTTCATTGACATTCGTTTTTCTATGCCTTATAACTATATTGTTAGCACACTAACAAATAAAAATCAATTATTTTTTGAAAAGGATGTGATGTTATGTTAAAAACTCTGGGAGCCCAGATCAAAGAATTTAAAAAGGATTCTTTCCTCACTCCTGTTTTCATGATCTTAGAAGTGCTCATGGAAACGATCATCCCACTGATGATGGCATCGATCATCGATAACGGCGTAGAGGCCGGGGATATCCACCATATTTACGTCATGGGCGGATGTATGGTCATTGTCGCATGCATTTCCCTGTTTGCAGGAACGATGGGTGGAAAATACGGTGCCCGCGCTTCCGCAGGATTTGCGCGCAACTTACGAAAAGCAATGTATGAAAATATACAGACTTTTTCTTTTTCCAACATTGACAAATTCAGCACCGCAGGTCTTGTCACCCGTCTTACCACCGACGTGACCAACCTGCAGAACGCATATCAGATGCTTTTGCGCATGTGCGTCCGCGCACCGATCTCTTTGATCTGCGCAATGATCATGGCATTTTTCATCAATGCAAGACTTGCTTCGGTTTATCTGATCGCCGTTATCGTACTTGGTATGATCCTCGCAATTATCACTGTGCGTGCACATCATTATTTTATGGAAGTATTTCCAAAATACGATGACTTAAACGCATCCGTGCAGGAAAATGTCTCCGCAATCCGCGTAGTCAAAGCCTATGTCCGCGAGGATTACGAGAAGAAGAAATTTACACAGGCAAGCAAAAATATTTACAACATGTTTGTCAAAGCGGAAGGCGTACTTGCCTTTAACTCTCCGGTCATGCAGATCGTTGTATACAGCTGCATCATTGCATTAAGCTGGCTGGGTGCCAAAATGATCGTCGCAGGTTCCCTTACCACCGGAGAGCTGATGAGCCTTCTTACCTATTGTATGAACATCATGATGAGTCTGATGATGCTCTCCATGGTTTTCGTCATGTTAGCCATGAGTATCGCAAGTGCCGAGCGTATCTGTGAAGTCTTAAATGAAAAGAGTGATATCACAAACCCGGAAAATCCGGTCTATGAGGTTGCCGACGGCAGTGTTACCTTCGACCATGTGACCTTCCGTTACAACAAGACTTCGGATAAACCGATCCTTGATGATGTCAATCTTTCCATCCGCTCCGGGGAAACGATCGGTGTCATCGGCGGCACGGGAAGTTCGAAATCCTCGCTCGTCAACTTAATCAGCCGTCTCTATGACGTCTCAGAGGGCGCAGTCCTTGTCGGCGGCAAAGACGTCCGCTCCTACGACCTGGATACGCTGCGCGACGAGGTTTCCGTGGTACTGCAGAACAACGTGCTCTTCTCGGGAACCATTTACGAAAATCTGCGCTGGGGTGATAAAAATGCGACCGACGAAGAATGCCGCCACGCATGCCGCCTTGCATGCGCAGATGAATTTATCGACCGTTTCCCGGACGGCTACAACACTTACATTGAACAGGGCGGAACCAACGTATCCGGCGGTCAGAAACAGCGTTTATGTATCGCGAGAGCCCTGTTAAAGAAACCGAAAATACTTATTTTAGACGACAGTACCAGTGCTGTCGACACTGCAACCGATGCTAAGATCCGCAAGGCTTTTGCCGAGGAGATCCCGGATACGACAAAATTTATCATTGCGCAGCGAATCTCCTCCGTCCAGAATGCAGACCGCATCATCGTTTTAGATAACGGTGTTGTAAACGGTTTTGGAACCCACGAAGAATTGTTAGCGTCCAATGATATCTACCGCGACGTCTACGAATCACAGACCAGCGGAAGCGGTGATTTTGATGAAGGAGGTGCTGCATAATGGCAGAAAAGAATACCAAACCGGTTCAGGGACCGGGCGGCAGAGGTCCAAAAGGTCCGCGCCCGAAAGTTGAAAATCCGGGAAAATTATTTATGCGTCTGCTCGCCTATATCATGAAAAATTATGCAGTGCACTGTATTCTCGTCGTGATCTGCATCTTCATTACCGTACTCGCCAGTGTACAGGGTACCTGGTTTATGCAGACTCTGATCGACGGCTATATCCTGCCGCTCATCGGTCAGGCAGATCCTGACTTTTCCGGTCTGCTGCACGCTATCATGCGCGTTTCCATTTTCTACCTGATCGGAGCACTTGCTTCCTATATATACACACGCATCATGGTAAATGTTTCCCAGGGTACCTTAAAGAATCTGCGTGATGACATGTTCACCCATATGGAAGAACTTCCGATCCGCTACTTTGACACGCACTATCACGGAGATATCATGTCCACTTATACGAACGATATCGATACACTCCGCCAGATGATCAGCCAGAGTATGCCGCAGTTTTTAAACAGCATCATCACCATTGTCAGCGTATTTGTCAGCATGCTGCTCTTAAATGTTCCCCTGACGATTGTAACACTCCTGATGATCGGTGTCACACTGTTTGCGACCAAAAAGATCGGCGCACTCAGTGCCAAATACTTTATCGCACAGCAGAAAGATATCGCAACCGTCAATGGCTATATCGAAGAAATGATGAACGGTCAGAAAGTTGTAAAGGTCTTTACGCATGAGGAAGAAAGTATTGAAAACTTTAACAAATTAAATGACCAGCTTTTCCACAGTGCGGACAATGCCAATAAATTTGGTAACATTCTTATGCCGGTCAACGCACAGATCGGTAACATCAGCTATGTGCTCTGCGCTTTAGTCGGCGGCGTGCTCGCCTTAAACGGTGTCGGCGGCTTTACCCTTGGAAAACTTGCAAGTTTCCTTACCTATAATAAGAGTTTCAGCCAGCCGGTCAACCAGCTTAGTATGCAGCTCAACAATATCGTCATGGCACTTGCCGGTTCCGAGCGTATCTTTAAATTGCTCGACGAGGAACCGGAAACTGACGACGGCTATGTCACTCTCGTTCGTGCCAGAAAAGAAAACGGGCAGATCGTCGAATCCAAAGAGCGCACCGGTATGTGGGCATGGAAACATACCCATCAGGCAGACGGCAGTGTGGATTATATCGAGCTGAAAGGTGACGTAGTCTTTGATGATGTCGATTTCGGTTATAACCCGGATAAGATCGTACTCCACAATGTAGACCTCTATGCAACACCGGGTCAGAAGATCGCATTTGTCGGAAGTACCGGTGCCGGAAAGACCACGATCACAAACCTGATCAACCGTTTCTACGATATCCAGGATGGTAAAATCCGTTACGATGGCATCAACATCAACAAGATCAAAAAAGATGACCTGCGCCACTCTCTCGGTATCGTACTGCAGGATACACACCTGTTTACCGCAACCGTGATGGAAAACATCCGTTACGGAAAACTTGACGCCACCGATGAAGAAGTCATTGCAGCGGCAAAACTTGCCAACGCCGACACCTTTATCCATCAGCTTCCGGACGGTTACAACACACTTTTAACCGGTGACGGTGCCAACTTAAGTCAGGGACAAAGACAGCTTCTCGCCATTGCGCGTGCTGCGATTGCAGATCCGCCGGTACTGATCCTCGACGAGGCGACCAGTTCGATTGATACCAGAACCGAAAAGATTGTTCAGGACGGTATGGATAAACTGATGGCAGGACGCACCACATTCGTGATCGCCCACCGCCTCTCCACCGTTAAAAACAGTGACTGTAATCTCGTATTAGAGCAGGGACGCGTCATTGAGCGCGGTAACCATGACAAACTCATGGAAGAAAAAGGAAAATATTATCGCTTTACACGGGAATCTTGCGGAAGGCTAACATTTTGCATGAAAAAACGGGCATATA
>ENA-OQBD01000906-OQBD01000906.1-human-gut-metagenome-genome-assembly--contig:-NODE-906-length-14769-cov-6.977189_pt1 | contig 14769 bp, 9 predicted proteins | sample MGYA00242742_ERZ504543 | MGnify/ENA primary metagenome ERZ504543 (study PRJEB26092, sample SAMD00036239) | human gut metagenome | host: Homo sapiens | study: EMG produced TPA metagenomics assembly of... | reverse complement strand
ACAGGGTCAGCACTGCGGTGAGCAGTTCCGATGCCGGGAACGCTGCCCACACACCATTCATGCCAAACAGGCGGCTCAGCACCAGCGAGCAGGCCACGATGGCCACCATGCCGCGGCAGATGGAGGTGACGGAGGCTTCCACCGGGCGGTTGGTCGCACTCAGATAGCCCGCCGCCACGATGTTGAACCCGGCAAAGAAGTAGCCCACAAAGTACAGCCTCATGCCCATGTGGGCAAACTGGGCCATCCGGGCGGAGCTTTCGCTGTTGAACACGCCCACCAGTGCATCGGTAGCACCAAAGATGATGCCGTACAGCACCGCTGCCAGCACCAGTGCGGTGCAGCTGCCCAGGATGAGCAGCTTTCTGGCACCGGCCTTGTCGCTTTTGCCGTAGCACTCGCTCACCAGCGGCTGTGCACCCTGTGCTACGCCGTTGAAGATGGCCGTTGCCACCAGCGCAAAGTTCGCCACCACGCCATAGGCCGCCACGGCCACATTGCCCGCCAGACCCAGCAGCAGGAAGTTGAATACGGTGGTGGTAACGCCGGAGGACATCTCACCCACAAAGCCGGAGATGCCAAGCTGGCAGCTCTGGCCCAGCAGCCTTGCCGAGGGGCGCTGGCGCACGAACTGCACGCTGTTCTCCTTCTTAAAGAAGTGGCGGCTGCAGATGGAAATGCTGATGATGGGAGACACGGCGGTGGCCAGCGCCGCACCGGCCAGCCCCAGACCCATGGGAAACATGAAAATATAGTCGAACACCACATTGAACAGGCTGCTGCTCAGGGTAGCCACCATGGCAAGGGAGGGGTCGCCGTCGTTGCGCACAAAGGCCGACACGATATAGTTGCACATGAAGAAGGGCGTGAACATAAGGAAGATACGGGCATACGGGATGCCCAGCGCCATGATCCCCGCGTCACCGCCCATCAGCCGCAGAAGGCCGCCGGGCGCAAAAATGCCCACCAGCAGGAACGGCACGCTGAGCACACAGGCGCAGAAGATGGCATTGGAAAAATAGCGCTGGCAGCGCTCGTCTCCCTGCGCCTTGAGGATGGCATAGCGGGTGGCCGCGCCAAGGCCGACCATGGAGCCGACGGCAAAGATGAAGTTGTAGACCGGCAGGCAGAGGTTGAGCAGGGTCACGCCGTCGGTACCCGCCGCCTGCGAGATGAAATAGGTATCGGCCAGAATGTAGCACGAGGTGCCCAGCAGGCCGAAGATATTCTGTGATACATATTTAAAGAACTGTTTTGTCAGGTTCATCCAAGTTCCCTTTCATGGCATTTTTTACGCATACCGGCATATTTTAGCACATCTCAAAATGCAAGTCAACACAAAAACGCCCTGTACCGTGCAAAAAAGCATTGACAGCCCGGGCTCTGGCCCTTACACTGGGAGCGGTCACAAAATCATCCCCCTCGCCGGGGGAAGTCTTTTATTACCAGCATCTTAATTTGGGAGGTTCTCTATGTCCGGCAGCACACTGTTTTCCATTGGCGAAGCACTCATCGATATGATCCCGTCCAGGGTGGGCTGTTCTTTTGACGAGGTTCCCTCGTTCAGCCCGCGCACTGGCGGCGCACCGGCCAACGTGTGCGCGGCCTTTGCCCGGCTGGGCGGCAAAAGTGCTTTTCTGAGCCAGCTGGGCGACGACCCCTTCGGCCACAAGATCGCCCGGGAGCTGGAAGCCTGCGGCATCGACCTCTCCCATCTGGCCTTTACCGACAAGGCCAGCACAGCCCTTGCCTTCGTCAGTCTGGAAGAGGACGGCAGCCGCACCTTCAGCTTCTACCGCAAACCCTCGGCGGACCTGCTCTATTCTCCGGAGCAGATCGACCCTGCATGGTTCGCCGATGCCTTTGCCCTGCACTTCTGCAGTGTCTCGCTGGTGGACAGCCCCATGCGCTATGCTCATCTTGCGGCCATTGCCGCCGCACGCGAAGCTGGTGCTATCGTCAGCTTTGACCCGAACCTGCGCTTCCCCCTCTGGCCGGACCGCGACATGCTGCGCGGGACCGTGCTGCAGTTCCTGCCGCTTTCCAATATCCTCAAAATTTCGGACGAAGAGCTAGAATTTCTCACCGGCACTGCGGACATCGAATCCGCCCTGCCGCAACTGCTTGTGGGCGATGTGCAGCTGGTGCTGTACACCTGCGGCAGCAGCGGTGCCCACGCCTATACCCGCACCGCCCACGGCTTTACCCCCTGCCGGAAAGTCCGGGCTGTGGACACCACCGGCGCAGGCGACGGCTTCATCGGCTCGTTTTTGTGGCAGCTGAAACGTGACGGCGTGACACTGGAAAAACTGGCAAAGCTCAGCAAAACAAAGCTGAACGAATACCTTGCCTTTTCCAACCAGTTCTGCGGCATCAGCGTGCAGACGAATGGTGCCATCGACAGCTATCCCACCCTTGACCAGATGCAGTAAAGGATGCAAGAAGCCCTGCGTCCAGCACCGCAGGGCTTCTTTTCTATTTACAATTTGTAGTATTGTGTCTCTATATTCCAGTTTTGTCTTGTTTCCGACATCTTCTCTGCCGGTTTAAGATTTGTTTATCCTTTGTACAAGCCTTGTTCTTATTCTCTGCCCGGTTCCATGTTACCATAAGGGCAAGAACAACAAGCAGGGAGGCTTTATCCATGTCCTTTGAATTTACCCTTCTGGATGCCTTGCAGGCTCTGCGCTGTCCGGTGCTGGATGCACTGGCGGTGTTTTTCGATCAGGCCGGTGCCCGCGGCGAGATCTGGATTGCCTTCACGGCGGTGCTGCTGGCGTTCCGGCGCACCCGCCGGGCCGGGCTGGCCATGGCGCTGGCGCTGGGCCTTTATATGCTGGCGGGCCACTGCGCCTTAAAGCCGCTGTTCGCACGCCCGCGCCCCTGCGACCTCCGGCCGGAGATGCTCACACTGGTGGCCCGGCCGCATGGCTGGTCCTTCCCTTCCGGACACACATCCTCCGCCTTTGCCGCTGCCTTTGCGCTCTGGCTGCAGAACCGCAGGCTCGGCGTCCCGGCTCTTGTGCTGGCCGGGTTCATCGGCTTCACGCGGATGTACCTGTATGTGCATTTCCCCACCGACATTCTGGGCGGCGTGGCACTGGGCCTTGCATTGGGGGCCTGCGGCTCCCTGCTGGCAGATAAGATCAGCAACAAATGGGCGAAACGCAGTGAAGTAAAACGAACTGTATAAACCAATTTTCTCTCGCACTCGTTCTCGCTTTGCTTTTTACATTCAGATGAAGTATATCGCTTCGATTCTATTCGTGAAAAAGAGCCTCGGAAAAAATCCGCAGATTTTTCCGAGGCTCAACTAATTATAATAGAATTTCCGCTAAAACAGCCAAAGCGCACGCGGCGGCTATTCCCAATCGTTCTCTTGCATTCAGGTAAAAACAAAAGCAGCCAGCACCGTGGAAAGGAGGATAAAGCGGTGCTGGCTGTGGTATGAGAACTCCCGAACTTTGCGGCGGATCAGGAGGGATTTGGTAGTCTGTCCGCCGTCGTTGGCGATTGCCTGGCATAGGCGGGGGACAGTGTTTTAATAAGTACCTGCTGGGCTGTGCCAGATGCACCAGCCCCCGCAGATGAAAGCCCTTGTCGGCTTCTGGGAGGTGTCTTTGCATCTCCCTGACTGCACCCTTATACTACCAGACAATCGTGGCATTTCTTTGTGGAGTTTTTGAACAATTTGCAAATAGATTTTCAGGTGTTTTCAAAGGAGGCCCCGCGCATAAGCGTTGGGGCGGGACTGGAGTCCCGGGCTGTTCGCGGAGAAAGCTTCCTACTGGCCTGCATTCATGCTTTTACTGCGCCCCGAAAAATTCCTTGGCGATGTCCGCGCTGCGCTTGGCATCCTTGGCGTACCAGTCCGCGCCGATCTTCTCGGCATATTCCGGCGTGAGCACCGCACCGCCCACCATGATCTTGCAGTCCAAGCCCGCTTCGTGCAGGGCGGCAATGGTTTCCTCCATGCTCTTGAGGGTAGTGGTCATCAGGGCGGAAAGGCCCACCAGATGCACATTCTTTTCCCGCACGGTGTTCACCACCGTCTCCACCGGCACGTCACGGCCCAGATCGATCACCTCAAAGCCGTAGTTTTCCAGAATGACCTTGACGATGTTCTTGCCGATGTCGTGCACGTCGCCCTTGACGGTGGCCAGCACGATGCGGCCCTTGCTGGCGCTGCCCTCGCCCTTCTGGGCAATGACGTTCTTGATCTCCTCAAAAGCGCTCTGGGCAGCACTTGCGGCCTGCAGCAGCTGCGGCAGGAACAGCGTGCCCTTCTCGTACTTGGCACCCACGATGTCCAGCGCCGGGATCAGTGCTTCGTCCACCACTTCCAGCGGCTGCTTTTCGGCCAGCAGTGCCTTGGTCTGGGCGGCAGCATCACCCTTCAGGCCCTTTTCCACTGCCTTCATCAGCAGAGCATAAGGGCCGGTAAGCTCTGCGCTCTCACCGGATGCCGAAGCCGCAGGCACCGTCTGCGCGGCCTGCTTGATGGCCACCGAGGCGGGCACGCGGTCGGCATAGCGCTCAATGTATTTGGTGCTCTGCGGGTCGCGGTTGGTCAGCACGTTGTAAGCGTACACTGCCGCCATCATTTCCTCGCTGGAAGGGTTCATAATGGCGAGGTCAAGGCCCGCATACATCGCCATGGTGAGGAAGGTGGTGTTCAGATAGGGGCGGCAGGGCAGGCCGAAGCTGATGTTGGACACACCCAGAATGGTGCGCACGCCCAGCTCTTTTTTGCAGGCTTCCAACGCCTGCACGGTGGCCAGAACGTCCTTCTGCTGGGCGCTGGCGGTCAGGGTCAGACAGTCGATGTAGATGTCCTCCCGCGGGATGCCGACGGCAAGGGCCGCTTCGGTGATGCGGCGGGCAATGGCTACGCGGTCCTCGGCGGCGGGCAGGATGCCCCGCTCATCGATGGCAAGGCCCACGATGGCCGCACCGTACTTTTTGCACAGGGGCAGGATCGCGTCCAGCTTTTCCTGCTCGCCGTTGGTGGAGTTGACGATGGGCTTGCCGTTGTACACGCGCAGGCCGTTTTCCAGTGCCTGCACATTGGAGGAATCCAGCTGCAGCGGCAGGCTGGTGACGCTCTGCAGGGCCTTGACCACCTTGGGCATCAGGGCAGGCTCGTCCACGCCGGGTGCGCCCACGTTCACGTCCAGCACCTGAGCACCGGCTTCCACCTGACTGACCGCCTGCTCCAGAACGTAGTTCATATCCTCTTCCCGCAGTGCCTGCTGGAAGCGCTTTTTGCCGGTGGGGTTGATGCGCTCACCCACCACCGTGATGCCGTCCACATTGACAAAGTCCACCGGCGTGCAGAGCACCGAGGGCATTTTGTGGGCCGAACGGCCGGGTACGCAGCCTGCAAAAACGCTGTTCAGCAGCTTGATGAACTCCGGCGTGGTGCCGCAGCAGCCGCCCGCCGCGAACAGATGCAGTTCCCGGTAGGGCTTCATTTCCATGGCGAAGAGCTGCGGGGTGATATCGTAGCCGCTGCCGTCGGCCCGGGGCAGGCCCGCATTGGGCTTGACGAACACCGGAAAGTCGCCGGGCACAGCCTCCGCCAGACGCTTTGCCATGGGGAAGATCTCCTTGGGGCCCAGTGAGCAGTTGATGCCCACCGCGTTGGCACCCAGACCACGGGCGGTCACGCCGAAGCTTTCCACCGTGCAGCCGGTAAAGGTGCGCCCGCCGGCTTCAAAGCTCATACTGGCTAAGATAGGCAGGCCGCTGTTTTCCTTTGCGGCCAGCAGAGCGGCTTTCAGCTCGTACAGATCGGTAAAGGTCTCAAAGAAAATGAGGTCGGCCCCGGCGGCAGCGCCTGCCCGGACGATGCGCGCATACTCGCTCACCGCATCCTCAAAGGCCAGCGTTCCGCTGGGTTCCAGCAGTTCTCCCAGCGGGCCGACATCCAGCGCGGTCAGGGCACCGTAGGGCGCACAGGCGCGCTTGCAGTTGGCGATGCCCGCCGCAATGATCTCTTCCAGACTGTAGGCGCTGCCCGCCAGCTTGTGGGCCGATGCGCCAAAGGTATTGGCGTTGACGATGCGGCTGCCCGCAGCGGCATACTTGGCATGGATGCTCTCGATCAGCTCCGGATTGGTGATGTTCAGCTCCTCCGGCTTTGCACCCAGCTTCAGGCCCGAAGCCTGCAGCATGGTGCCCATGCCGCCGTCCAGCAGGACGGTATTGCTCTGTTTGAAAAGTTCACTCGCTTGCACAGGTCTTTCCCCTCTTTCTATACTCACACCGGGTGCGCAGCACGCAGTGGCCGCACCCGGCCAGTTTTCCCTTTACCGGGTGGCCGCTGACCCCCAGAATGGCCGTCACGCTCTTGCGCGGGGTCATCAGGTTGGTATCGGTCACACACAGGCCCGCCCGGCGCACCGTATCCAGCGCGTTTGCCACCAGCGGCTGTACTGCAATATCCCAGTCACCGTAGCCGGGCGAAAACCGCCCGGTCAAATACTTTCCCTCTTTTGCGGCCCACTGGCGCAGCTCTGCTTCGGCTGCGTCTGCGGCCTGCTCGGCCAGCGCACTGCCCAGTGCGTCGGACGCAACGCCCGCCGCGATATCTCCCACACCGGCACGGCGGATCTGTGCATCCACGCCGGGGCCAAGGGTCACAGCCAGCAGCACCGCCTGCGGGCAGTTTTCCAGATGCTTCATCACATCCTCACCCCGCAGGATGCCTGCTTCAGCAAGGGCAGCCGTGTCCGCTTCCAGCCAGACCGCCCGGGGCGTTGCCGCCGCCAGCAGCGGCATGGCGCATGTTTCCAACAGGGTCATGGTGCGGTCGTCCGGTTCCCCTCTGGCCCCGAAATACCGCGCTGCCTGTGCTGTATCGATCGCCGCCGGTTTTGCCAGCACCAGCGGCTGCGGTGCACCGATCATCCGCCGCACCTCCTTGCTTTTTTGAAATAAAGTGGTTTTAAGTATACCTCACCTGTGGGATTTTATCAATCCCGCAGAGCGGCGGATAAAAGAAAACTCCCTCAGTCACAGCTCACGCCGTGCCAGCTTCCTCAAGGAGGGAGCCTCTGTCGAAAAGGTAAGCTTTTCGGTTTTGCCAAAGGCCCCATCCCAGAGGGGGCTGTCTGCGAAGCAGACTGGGGGAGTTCGTTCTTTATTTGATGCAGCTGGAACAGGGCGTATAGCCTGCTTCCACGGCTTCCTCGTAGCTGGAGAACAGGACCTGGTTCTTCTCTGCCGGCAGGTTCGGGCAGGTAGGCAGATGGAACTTTTTGCTGTTCACATTGCCGATGTACGCCTGCTGGGCCGTGCTGGATGCCGCCGGGTCGGTGGGGTTCAGCGCGGAATCTGCCGCAAAGTGCTCGGTGCCCACGGTGTAGTTCTGGCCGTCACTGCCAATGGTGATGGTGCCCTGCAGGTCGGTGCGGTACACATCCACCCCGGCATCCCGCAGGATGCTCAGCGTTTCCTCGTGCGGGTGGCCGTACTTGTTGTTCACGCCGCAGGAGATGATGCCCATTTCCGGCAGCACCGCGTTCAGGAAGAGGTAGCTGGTGGAGGTGCTGGAACCGTGGTGGCCCACCTGCAGCACATCGGCCCTGAGGTTCGCGCCGCTGTTCACAAGGTCGGTCTCCGCAGTCTTTTCCATGTCGCCGGTCAGCAGGAAGCTGGTGGAGCCGTAGTCGATGCGCAGCACAATGGAGGTATCGTTGGTGTCGCTGTACTGTGCCACCGGGCCAAGCATGGTCACGGTAGCGCCGCCCAGCGGCCACATCGTGCCCACGGCGGGCACCTCTACCTGCAGGCCCTGCTGTTGGGTGTATTTAACAAAATCCTGAAAGCACTTGGTGGAGGCATCGGTCACCGGGCTGTACACATGGTACGCCGGGAAGTAGGCCAGTGCGGCAGCCAAGCCGCCTACATGATCCTCGTGCGCGTGGGAGCAGAACACATATTCCAGCTGTTCCACCCCCTGACTCTGCAGGTAAGAGACAATGAGACTGCCGTCGTCCACATTGCCGCCGTCGTAGAGCATGAACTGTCCGTCGCATTCCACCAGCACACTCAGCGCCTGACCCACATCGATGAAATGCACCTCCAAGGGTGCGTCCACTGTATCCACAGCCGCCGCAGCAGAAGCGGACGGGTTCGGCACTACATCGGCGCTTCCGCCCGGGACGGACGGCAGCCCGCTGCAGCCCGCAAGGCTCAGCACCAGTGCGGCGGCAGCGGCCAGCGCAGCAAGGCGCTGCCACAGGCCTTTCTTAGGCGCGTTTACTTTTTCTTCTTTCCAGTTTTCCACGTTGTGTTCTCTTTCTGTTGATCGTTTTTTGGCTTGCGCGCGGGTGCCGAATTGGGCGCAAAGCGTGCGCCGGGGCTGGGTGCACGGCCTGTCGGTGCAGCGGCACGGTTCTGGCCGTGGGCAGGCTTGCCGTTATGGCCCTTCTGGTTCGGGCGCACCGTATAGGTGCCGTCATTGTGGATCGTCACATCGGCGGCTTCGGCCCGGCGGGCAGAGCGCTGCACGGCGCGGCGGCCTGCGGCGGGCACCAGCAGGGGGATCAGGTCCTCCCGGTGGGTCATCTTCAGCGCCTTGACTACCTTCTCGGCGTTGCGAGGCTCGTAGTATTGCAGCAGCGCCCGCTGCAGCGCCTTGCCCTCGGGGGTCTTTTCCACAAACACCGGCTTCAGGGTGTAGGGGTCAAGGCCGGTGTAGAACATGCAGGTGCTCACAGTGCCGGGGGTGGGGTAAAAATCCTGCACCTGTTCCGGGCGCATGTGGTTTTTATAAAGATATTCTGCCAGATAGACCGCATCCTTGAGAGTGCTGCCCGGGTGACTGGACATCAGATAGGGCACCAGATACTGCTTTTTGCCGGCCTTTTTGCTCAGCTCATAGAATTTATCCTTGAACTTGTTGAAGGTCTCGATGGGCGGCTTGCCCATGTAGGCCAGCGTGTTGGGAGCACAGTGCTCCGGAGCCACCTTCAGTTGGCCGGACACATGGTACTCTACCAGTTCCTTGAAGAAGGTGTCGTCCGGGTCGGCCATCAGGTAGTCGAACCGGATACCGCTGCGGATGAACACCTTTTTCACGCCCGGCAGCTCCCGCACCCGGCGCAGAATCTTCAGGTAGTCGCTGTGGTCCACGATCATGTGGGAGCAGGTGGTGGGGGCAAGACAGTGCTTGCCGCCGGTGCACATGCCCCGCAGCATCTGCTCCCGGCAGGAGGGAAAGCGGAAGTTTGCGGTGGGGCCGCCCACATCGTGGATGTAGCCCTTGAAATCCGGCTCGTGGGTCATGCGCTCGGCTTCTGCCACGATGCTGTCCGCGCTGCGGCTGGTGACACGGCGGCCCTGATGCAGCTGGATGGCGCAGAAGTTGCAGCCGCCAAAGCAGCCACGGTTCTGGATGATGGAGAACTGCACCTCACGGATGGCGGGCACGCCGCCCATGCTCTCGTAGATGGGGTGGTAACGGCGGGTGTAGGGCAGAGCGTAGACCTTATCCAGCTCCCCGCGCACCAGCGGCTTTGCGGGGATGTTCTGCACCAGATACTTTTCGCTCTGCTTCTGCACGATGATCTGGCCGCTGACCACATCCTGATTGTCCATCTGGATGCGGCAGGCCTTGGCATACGCCGTCTTATCCGACGCCACCTTTTTAAAGCCTGCGCACTCCACGTAGCGCTCGGGCAAATGGTCGAAGTCGGTCATGTAACAGGTGCCGTCCACGTCCGTGATGCTCTCCACCGGTTCCCCGGCGGCAAGGCGGCGGGCGATCTCCACGGTCTGGTGCTCGCCCATGCCAAAGCTGATGATGTCCGCGCCGGAATCCTCGGCGATGCTGGGCAGCACGGTGTCCAGCCAGTAGTCATAGTGGGCAAAGCGGCGCAGAGAAGCTTCCAGACCACCTAAGATCACCGGCAGGTCGGGATAGGCCTGCTTGGCAAGGCGGGTGTACACGGTGGCGCTGCGGTCCGGGCGTGCGCCGCCCTTGCCACCGGGGGAATATTCGTCCTCAGCGCGGGGGATCTTTGCCACGGAATAGTGGCTGACCATGCTGTCCACGTTGCCGCCGCCGATGAAGAAGCCGTACTTCGGCTTGCCGAACCGCTTGAAGTCCTCGCAGTCGGTGTAGCGTGGCTGGGCCAGCACGCCGATCTTATAGCCCTCGGCTTCCAGCAGACGGCTGATGATGGCAGTGCCAAAGCTGGGGTGGTCCACATAGGCGTCGCCGCCCACCACCACAAAGTCCAGCTGGTCCCAGCCGCGTGCTTCCATGTCGGCCCGGCTGATGGGCAGAAATTCAGTGTAGATCTTTGGGGAAGAGTTGTCCATAATGCTCCTTTGGTTGATTCAATACCCTCTCAGTCAACGCCTTACGGCGTTGCCAGCTCCCCCGATGGGGGGAGCTTTTTGCATCTTTTCATCCAGTTTCTCTTTAAAGGCAGACGATATCTTACCCACTCATAAAGCTCGCCCTTCGGGAGAGCTGGCGCGTCAGCGCCTGAGAGGGTTTCATTCCTCCGGCTGGTTCATCTGCATCTCCAGCCACTGCTGACGGCTGATGAGCACGGCCCGGGGCTTGGCACCCTCGTGGGGGCCGATGATGCCCCGCAGCCGCCCGCCGCCCGCCGCGCGCATGACGGCCTTGACGCTCTGCTGGTAGCCGTCCATGTTGCGCTCCAGATCTTCCAGAATGTGGATGCGCTGGGCGGCGGCGGACCTTTCTCGGTCCGCCTTCTGCAGGTTGTCGGCAGCCTCGGCCTGTTGACGGCGGCGGCTGTCCAATTTCAGCTTCAGGCCCGCCTTGATGTTGTCGTTGCGGGTCACAGCCTCCTCGGCGTCCTTAAAGCGGCGCTCGGCGCGGCGGCGTTCCTCGTCGGTGGCGGCGGCGCCGGCTTTCAGCTCCTCGGCCTGGCGCTGTGCCTCGGCCAGGCGGTTGGCCGCAGCCTCCCCTGCCGACTGCGCCGACGCGGCGCTGACCCTGGCGGCGGTGGCGGTGTCCTGCAGGCGGGCCATGGCGGCGTCAATGACGTCGCGGCGCTCGCCGCTGGCAGCAGCCTTTTCCTCAAGGGCACGCAGGGCCTCGCGCAGCTCGGCCACGCGGGCGTCCAGCCCGGCCATGCCGCTTTTCAGCGTCTCGATGGCGGCGCGGTGGTCCGCGGCCTCGCGCTCGATGCTCTCGCGCCCCTGCCCGGCGCGCTCCAATTCGGACGTAGCATCGTCGATGCGGAACCGGCTGTGCTCGCTCTCGTTTTTCAGGACGGCGATCTCACTCTCGCTGCCGGCGTTTGCCTCGGTGATGGCGCGGATGTCGGCGTTGGCCTGCTCGACGGCCAGCACCAGCTGCTGGGCCTCGGCACGCAGGGACGCGCTTTTTTCGTCAAACTCGTCCAGCTGGCGGCTCAGGCGGTCATAGTCGGCCTGGGCGGCCTCGTACTTGCGCTGCTGGTCGCGCAGCGAGTCGTTGGCGCGGCGGATGGCATCGACCCAGAGTGTGATCTCCAGCGTCTTGCGCTTCTCGCTCAATTCCAGAAACTGCTGGGCCTTCTCGCTGTCGCGTTTCAGGGGGCCGACGCGCTTTTCCAGCTCACCCAGAATGTCCCGCAGGCGCTCTAAGTTGCCCTCGGCGGCGTCCAAGCGGCGCTCGGCCTCGTTTTTGCGGTAGCGGTACTTGGCGATGCCGGACGCTTCCTCAAAAATTTCGCGGCGCTCCGCTGATTTTGCACCGACGATCTCGGCAATGCGGCCCTGCCCGACGATGGCATAGCCGTCGCGGCCAATGCCGGTGTCGAGCAGCAGCTCGTACACGTCCTTTAAGCGGACGTTCTGGCCGTTGATGGAGTATTCACTCTCGCCGCTGCGGTAGTACCGGCGGCCGATCGTGACCTGGTCGGCGTCCATGTCCAGACCGTGGTCGCTGTTGTCGATGGTCAGCGCGACGGAGGCATAGCCCATGGCACCGCGGGACTGGGTGCCGCCGAAGATGACGTCCTCCATCTTGCCGCTGCCGCGCAGCTGCTTGGAGCTGGTCTCGCCCAGCACCCAGCGGATGGAGTCGGAGATGTTCGACTTGCCCGAGCCGTTCGGCCCGACAACGCCGGTAATGCCCTCGCCGATTTCGATCTTTGTCTTATCGGGGAAGGATTTGAAGCCTTGGATTTCCAGTTCTTTCAGGCGCATGAAGTGGTGTTACCTTTCGATTCTGTCTGCGTGAAATTGCCCCCGTTTATGGGGTGATCGTAGGGCGGGGTGCCCTCACCCGCCGCGGCGGCATGGGGCATGGCCGCCCTAGCAATTTCATTCGCAGCTTTTCCATGCGCGGTCCTTGCTGCGTGCTGCTCGGCGGCTTTTTTGGCTGCGGCCACGGCCCTCGGCCAGCAGCTCGCCGTTGCGCCAGACGCAGACCGTAAACTGCTTGTTGTGGTCGGGGCCGGTCTCGCCGGTGACCTCATATTTCAGCACAGCGGACGGGTCCTGCTGGACGACCTCCTGCAGACGGGTCTTGTAGTCGTCCTCGGCAGTCTTGCCCTCGGTGATGAAGGGCAGGATGAAATTGCGCGCGGCCTCCATGCCGCCGTCCAGATACAGCGCGGCAATGACCGCCTCGAACGCATCGGAGACAACGCTCGGGCGGCTGCGTCCGCCGCCAAGGTCCTCGCCGTGGCCAAGGCGCAGATACTCACCCAGCTGAATTTCCTGTGCGAACTGGAACAGTGCATCCTCGCTGACGAGGCTGGCGCGCATACGGGTCAGCTCGCCCTCGGGGCGGCCCGACTGGTGGAACAGGTAGTCCGCTACAACGACGGACAGCACGCTGTCGCCCAGAAATTCCAGCCGCTCGTTGTGGGTCGTGGCGACCTTGCTCTCGTTGGCATAGCTGGTATGGGTCAGCGCAATGCGCAGCAGCGCAGGATTTTTGAATGTATAGTGCAGGACCTCCTGCAGTTCTTCCGGTTTGTGAGCCATATTCTTTCACCTTTCCGGCTAGTCCGTAGGGGCCGGGCATGCCCGGCCCTCAACCTTATCTCGATTGCCCTTTTACGGGCGGTATTTTTTTATGCCGCGGGCCGGACATGTCCGGCCCCTACAGGGCAGCTTTACTTTTAAGCCAGCGTGTCGAAAAACCTCCCTCTGCGAGGGAGGTGCCCCGAAGGGGCGGAGGGAGAGAACCTTGCCATAGCCCGAAATATTTCGGACAGCCGTACAGTTCTCTCCCCCACCGCCTGCGGGCGGAGCCCCCTCGCAGAGGGGGCCAAGGGGTGAGCACACCTTTTTCGACAGTCTGCTTTTAAGCGTCCGCTTCTTCCTTCTGTGCAGCCACCTCTGCCAACGCCTTCTCCATCGTGCCGCACAGGTCGTTGGCGACGCAGAGCTTGGCCTGACGGATGGCGTTCTTGATGCCCTTGGCGTGGCTGGAACCGTGCGCCTTGATGACCGGCTTCGCGGCGCCCAGCAGCGGTGCGCCGCCGACCTCCTCGGAGTCCATCATACGTTTCAGCTCGCCAGACCGCCTTGATGCCCAGATAGCTGAGCTTGGTGATCAGGTTCCTGCAAGAAGATTTTTTTCAGCATCCCCAGCAGCGTTTTGGCGACGCCCTCGGTCAATTTCAGCACGACATTGCCGACAAAGCCGTCGCAGACGACGACGTCCACGTCACCGTCCATGATGTAGCGCGGCTCGATGTTGCCCGCAAAGTGGATGCAGGGGTTTGCCTTCAGCAGCTTGTGGGCCTCGCGGTAGGTCGGCGTGCCCTTCGTGTCCTCCGCGCCGTTGTTGACAAGCGCGACCTTCGGCGTTTCGCGGCCCATGACCTTTCTCGGCGTAGACGCTGCCCATCGTGCCGAAGGCGTTGAGCATTTTCGGGGCGGCACTCGACGTTCGCACCGCAGTCCAGCAGCAGGAAATTCTGCTTGGCGCCGGGCATCGGGGTGGCCAGCGCCGGGCGCTTGACACCCTTGACCGTGCGCACGATGAGACTGGTGCCGACGTGCAGCGCACCGGTGGAGCCGGCGCTGACAAAGGCATCGGCCTCGCCGTTCTTCAGCATGGTCAGCCCCTTCACAAGGCTGGAATCCTTTTTGTGGCGCACGGCCTTGACCGGGTCATCGTGCATGTCGATGGTCTCGGTGCAGTGGAGGATCTCAAACGGTGCAAGGTCGATTTTATTCTCTTTTGCGCAGTCGCGGATGGCTTTTTCCTCACCCAGCAGCACCAGCTCCATGCCGTCGCCGAACTCCGCCGCGGCCTGGCTCACGCCCTGCAAAACGCACAGCGGGGCGTTGTCGCCGCCCATGGCATCCACTAAAATTTTCATGCTTCGTACTCCTTTACCCACGCCTGCATGGCGTCCTGCGCGGCCTGCGAAAGCGCCATGTAGCGCTCGCGCTTGTCGCGGATGCTGTTGATCTCCTCGGTGCGGGGCAGGATGCCCATGTTCGCACCCATCGGCTGGAAGTCCTTGTTCGGTGTCGTGATGTAGTCCAGCAGCGCGCCGCACATCGTTGCCGCCGGGGGCGGCGGCAGCTCGCGGCCATTGAGCCGTGCAAGCATCTGGTGCGCCGCCAGCAAGCCGGACGCCGCGCTCTCCATATAGCCCTCAAAGCCGGTGATCTGCCCTGCAAAGAACACATTGGGGTGTTCTTTCAAGAACTGCTGCTTTGTCAAAACTTTCGGGCTCTCCAAAAAGGTGTTGCGGTGCATGACGCCGTACCGCACAAATTCGGCGTGCTCCAGGCCGGGGATCATGCTGAACACCGTTTCTGTTCGCC
>ENA-OQBD01000904-OQBD01000904.1-human-gut-metagenome-genome-assembly--contig:-NODE-904-length-14799-cov-3.800709_pt1 | contig 14799 bp, 15 predicted proteins | sample MGYA00242742_ERZ504543 | MGnify/ENA primary metagenome ERZ504543 (study PRJEB26092, sample SAMD00036239) | human gut metagenome | host: Homo sapiens | study: EMG produced TPA metagenomics assembly of... | reverse complement strand
ACTATTTCTGTGAAGAACATTTAAATGCAAGAACTCCAAATCCATGTATCGCATGCAACCGTTATGTGAAATGGGAGTCCTTATTAAAGCGTTGCTTAGACATTGGAGCAGACTATATTGCAACCGGACATTATTCACAGATCACAAAGCTTGATAACGGACGTTATGCATTAAAATGTTCTAAGACACAGAAGAAAGATCAGACCTATGCATTATATAATCTGACTCAGAATCAGCTTTCTAAAACACTCATGCCGATCGGGGCATACACAAAAGATGAAGTCAGACAGATCGCAGAAGAGATTGGACTGTTAGTTGCCAACAAGCCTGACAGTCAGGATATCTGCTTTGTAGATGATAACTATGGCGAATTTATCGAAGAGACGACTGGAACAAAGATTCCAAAAGGAAACTTTGTAGATCCAGAAGGCAATGTCTTAGGAGAGCATAAAGGGATCATTTACTATACAGTAGGACAGAGAAGAGGTCTTGGATTATCCTTGAAGAAACCAGGATATGTCATCAAAGTAGACAAAGATACGAATGAAGTTGTAGTCGGAGACAAACAGGATCTGTTTGCCAATGTTTTATATGGAAATAAAGTAAACTGTATGTCTGTACCAGAGTTTGAAGATGGTATGAAACTGATGGCGAAGATTCGATACAATAGTCCGGAAGTCCCTTGCAGAGTCTATATGACAGGGGAAGATGAAGTAAGAGTTGTCTTTGATGAACCACAGAGAGCAATCACGCCAGGACAGGCAGTCGTATTCTATGATGGAGACATTGTTGCAGGAGGGGCTACGATCTTTCGTGCAGCAAATGAAAATATGTGAATTTTATTTCATACTTTCTTCTAAAAAAAAGTTATGTTACAATACAATGTGTTGTATATTAAACACATAACAGGAGAAAGAGGTAGTATGCTAAATTTTATCAGAGGATTTTGTATGGCATTAGCTGACAGTGTTCCGGGTGTATCTGGTGGAACGGTTGCGTTCTTACTTGGTTTTTATGACAAGTTTATCATGTCACTCGATCATTTGATGTCAGGAACAAAAGAAGAAAGAATTGAAGCAATTAAGTTCTTAATAAGGATCGGCATTGGATGGGTCGTTGGAATGGGAGCAGCAGTTTCTGTTCTGGCAAGTATTTTTGATGACAGGATCTATGAGATCAGTTCTTTATTCTTAGGACTTATCATTTTTGCAATTCCGATGATCTGCAAAGAAGAGAAAGATTCATTAAAGGGAAAATACCAGAATATCATCTGGGCAGTGATTGGAGTTGTTCTTGTTGCAGCAATTACATACTTTAATCCAGTATCTGGAAAAGGAATCAGTGTTAGCGTGGAACATTTGAATATCGCATTGGTTGTTTATATCTTCGCAGTAGCGATGGTAGCAATTTCAGCAATGGTACTTCCAGGAATTTCAGGATCAACAATGCTTCTGATCTTTGGGTTATATGTTCCAGTGATCACAGCACTCAAAGAAGTGATGCATCTTCATTTGTCTTACTTCCCAGTCATAGTGATCTTTGGACTTGGAGTTTTGGCAGGGATCACACTCGTGATCAAACTGATCCGCCGTGCATTGGAGAACCATAGAAGTGCGATGATCTATTTTGTTATCGGAATGATGATCGGTTCTTTATATGCGATCGTTATGGGACCAACAACACTGGAGAATACAAAAGCAGCGATGACACTTCATACGTTCCATCCAGTATTCTTTATTATCGGTATTGTGATTGTCTTCGGTCTTGAGAAGATCAAAGCGATCGCAGAATAATACGAACAATTAAATGATACAAAAATATCATGATCATAAAAGAAGTTTTGCAGGAATTTATCTGTGAGACTTCATTTTTTTGATATATTTTGTGAAGAGATGATGATCATAAATTCATGATAAACATTCACAGTTTTGACATAATCCTATGATAGAATAAAGTCAACAAAATAAGAAAGATGTTTCTTTTTTATAGGAAAGAAATATAAATAAATGGTATGAGAAAATAAGATTAGGAGGAAGATACAAGGTGAATGAATTAAAGATATTAGTTGTGGATGATGAAAGCAGAATGCGAAAGCTAGTCAAAGACTTTCTGACAAGAGCCGGCTATCAGGTGTTAGAAGCACAGGATGGTGAAGAAGCGGTTGATACCTTTTATTCTACAAAGGGAATCAATCTGTTAGTATTAGATGTTATGATGCCGAAGATGGACGGATGGGAAAGTTGTCAAAGAAATCCGTAAAGTATCTAAAGTTCCGATCATTATGCTGACGGCAAAAGATCAGGAACAAGATGAACTTCTTGGATTTGAACTTGGAGTGGATGAATATATTTCCAAACCATTTCAGCCCAAAGATCTTGGTTGCCAGAGTGGAAGCCATTTTAAGAAGAACGGTTCAGACAGAGGGTGAACAAATAGAAGCTGGCGGAATTGTCATGGATGTTGGGGGACATCATGTTTCTATTGACGGCAAAAGCATCAATCTGAGTTACAAAGAATTTGAATTATTACAGTATTTTATGTCCAATCAAGGAAGAGCCCTTACAAGGGAAAGTATCTTAAATCAGGTATGGAACTATGATTACTTTGGAGATGCAAGAACGATCGACACCCATGTAAAGAAATTAAGAAATAAACTTGGTGAAAAAGGTTCTTATATTCATACGATCTGGGGAATGGGATACAAATTTGAGGTTGAAGAGAATTGAGAAAGAAATTATTAAAGAACCGTTCAGTCAGAGTCAAGATGACATTGATGCTGATCATCATCATGACGTCGGTGATCTTATTATCAGTACTGATCAATCTTACTATGTTGAAGACATATTATACTGTGAAGGAAAAGAAGACGATCAAAGAATCCTATTACCAGATACAGAAAGTTTTTCAAAAAGATACGGTACGGAAGAATGATGTGGATGAGATCGCGAAGACTTATAATTACAGGGTTTTGATCAGTGATGGATCAGGAACGATCGTTTATAGTTCTGAAGGAGAGAAGAGCTTGATGTATAAAAGCCTTTGGAACATTTTAAATGAAAATCTTGATAAGATCAGTAACCAGATCAAGAAGCAAGGTTATGCAGTTATGACCAATACCAATAAGAGTATGGGAACAAGCATCAATCTAATGGGTTATCTGGATGGTGATTATACAGTGATCATAAGTACACCGATGGAAAGTATCCAGACAAGTGCCAGATTATCCGGACAGTTTACGATGTATGTTGGACTGATCTTGATCATTTGCGGTGCAGTTGCGATGTATTTATACAGCCGCCAGTTTACAAAACCAATTGAAGACATGGCCAAGGCCGCGAATCAGATGTCACATTTAGATTTTGATGTGAAAGTGCCAACAGGATCTGATGATGAATTAGGACGACTTGGAGCCAGTATCAATGAGTTATCATCAAAATTGGAATTCACCATTTCAGAACTGAAAACAGCGAACAATGAACTGCAAAAAGATATTGAGCAGAAAGTACAGATCGATGAGATGCGAAAGGAATTCTTATCCCATGTATCCCATGAATTAAAGACACCGATTGCACTGATCCAGGGATATTCAGAAGGCTTGAAAGACAATATCTTAGATGATGAAGAAAGCAAAGAGTTCTATTGTGATGTTATTGCAGATGAAGCAAAGAAGATGAACCGTATGGTACAGAAACTTCTGACACTGAATCAGATTGAATTCGGAAATAATCAGGTCAATATGGAACGATTTGATATCACAGAAATGATCCGCAATATGGTAGAATCAAGCAAGATTCTTGTGGAAAAGCAAGAAGTCAAGATCATATTTGATGAGCCAGAGACTCATGTGTGGGCAGATGAATTTATGATCGAAGAAGTTGTGAACAACTATCTGAGCAATGCCAGAAATCACGTAACAGATGGTGGGATCATCAAAGTCAGCTATTGTCGTCATGGAAATGACGTGAGGATCAAAGTATTTAATACGGGAGACCATATTCCACAGGAAGATATTGATAAATTGTGGGTAAAATTCTATAAAGTCGATAAAGCAAGAACAAGAGAATACGGTGGAAGCGGAATCGGATTGTCTATCGTAGAAGCAACGATGAAAGCACATGGCAAAGATTATGGAGTTGCCAATGTAGAAGGTGGTGTAGAATTTTACTTTGATGTGGAATCTGCGGATTCTGAATCTGTACAATGTTAAAAAAGCATTTTCATTGTGTTGTGTATGGAAGTAAAAATGCTACAGACAAAGAAATGAGTTTTGTGGTATGATAGATAAATAGTGTAAGCAAAAAGAAATCAGTGTAAACTGGTTTCTTTTGGATAATAGGATAAAAAGGATGAAAAGAAATATGTTAAAAGATTACAAAGAACAGATTCAGGATGCAGACCTTGTATTAGTGGGGATCGGACGAGAATTGCGTGCAGACCGTGTGATCGATTTCAAGAAAGCGATCACAAATGAACATTACCAGAATCTCATCGATAAAGAAGATGAAGATTCCAAATGGATGAGAACTGTTTACGAGAGAGAGTATTTATTATCCATGAAAGAGACAGATCTGTTTAAAGAATTAGAAGAAGTTTTGGAAGGAAAAGAATATTTCGTAGTGACGAGTAACGATGATGGATTATTGTATCATACCCATTTAAAGAAAGATCACGTGACAGCACCATGTGGAAACGGAGATTTCTTCCAGTGCAGTGCACCATGTGATGAGCAGCTCTATCCCGCGAACTTAGGACTTAGAGATTTGATCGACTACTATGAAAAAACAGGGAAGATCGAACATCTGGAATGCCCAAAATGTGGAAAACAATTGATTTTTAATGTCCGCACGGAAGAGACAAAATCTATCTATATCGAAGGAGCTTACTTAAATTCATGGGCAAGTTACACAAAATGGCTGCAAAACACTTTAAATAAAAAGCTTTTTATATTAGAATTAGGAGAAGGTTTTGAAGTTCCAAGTTTGTTCCGCTGGCCTTTTGAGAAGATGGCATTCTACAATGAGAAAGCAACGTTCGTAAGAGTTCATCATTCACTATACCAGATCGGAAAAGAGATCAAAGAAAAAGGAATAGGGATCAAGATGGACAGCCGTGACTTTTTAAACATAGCACACGAATAGGAGGCACCTATGATAGCGATTATTGATTATGATGCAGGAAATATCAAAAGTGTTGAAAAAGCACTCAATTATCTTGGAGAAGAAGCAATCATCACAAGAGATCACGATGAGATCGTAAACAGCGATAAAGTGATTCTTCCGGGAGTTGGAGCATTTGCAGATGCGATGGAGAAGATCCATCGTTATGGATTAGAAGAAACGATCCATGAAGTTGTAGAGAAGAATATTCCATTTTAGGAATCTGTCTTGGGTTACAGCTGATGTTTGAATCCAGCGATGAAGGACCGGGAGTCAAAGGACTTGGATTATTACCAGGAAAGATCTTAAGAATTCCAAAGAGTGGAGATTTAAAGATTCCACATATGGGATGGAATAATATCAAAGTCAAAGAAGATTCAAGATTATTCAAAGGACTGCCAGAGAATCCTTATGTATATTTTGTACATTCTTACTATCTTCAGGCAGACGATGAAGATATTGTAGCAGCAACAACCGAATATGGTGTGAAGATTCACGCAGCAGTAGAGAAAGACAACATCTTTGCTTGCCAGTTCCATCCGGAAAAGAGCAGCACCGTAGGATTACAGATTTTAAAGAACTTCGTTTCACTATAGGAGGAATTGGCTATGCATACAAAGAGAATTATCCCATGCTTAGATGTGAAAGCAGGACGCGTTGTAAAAGGTGTCAATTTTGTCAATCTGATCGATGCCGGAGACCCGGTAGAGATCGCAGCAGCATATGACAAAGCAGGCGCAGATGAACTTGTATTCTTAGACATCACAGCATCATCCGATGCAAGAAATATCATGATCGATATGGTAAGAAAAGTCGCAGAAAAGGTATTTATCCCATTTACAGTCGGTGGAGGAATCCGTACGGTTGAGGATTTTAAGGCTATCTTACGAGAAGGAGCAGATAAGATTTCCATCAACTCTTCAGCGATCAATACCCCAGATTTGATCAATGATGCTGCAGACAAATTCGGAAGCCAGTGCGTTGTTGTAGCGATCGATGCCAAACGCAGAGCCGATGGAAGCGGATGGAATGTATACAAGAACGGTGGAAGAATCGATGTAGGCTTAGATGCTGTAGAATGGGCCATGGAAGCAAACCGCCGTGGAGCAGGAGAGATCCTGTTAACAAGCATGGACTGTGACGGAACGAAAGCAGGATATGACAATGAACTGACAAGAATCATTGCAGAGAATGTTGATATTCCAGTGATCGCATCTGGTGGTGCGGGGAATAAAGAACATTTTTATGATACATTGACAGAAGGAAAAGCAGATGCAGCATTGGCGGCTTCACTGTTCCATTTTAATGAATTGAAGATATCTGATCTGAAGGAATATCTGGATCAGAGAGGGATCAGTGTCAGAAGATAGAATTACATCATTTGATGATAAGGAAAGAAGACTCTTTTTTGTGAGGAGTCTTCTTTTTTAATACAATGTTATTGTAAAATATTGACAGGAATAAGTGAATGTGTTTTAATTACATAAAATACAAATATTTACATAAATAAAATATTGACACCAAATACGACACCAAATATAATAAAAGAAAGGAAGATACAAATGTCAAAATGGGATAAACTAATCGCACGTATTTGCAATTTGTCGAAGGATCTTCGATTTACACAATTACAAAAGGTATTAGAAACTTATGGGTATAGGATGGATGCCCCAAGAAGTGGAAGCAGTCATTATACATTTAGAAAACAAGGGAAAAGTCCAATTACAATACCAAAGCATGAACCAATTAAAAAAGTATATGTAGAAATGGTAAGAAAGGTTGTAGAAAGCGAGGAAAGAGAAAATGAAACGCTGAATGAGTATATGAGTATGTCATATAAGATGGAAATCATAGAAGATCAAGATGAAGGTGGGTTGTAATATCTTATCCTGATTACCAGGTTGTATTACATGTGGAGAAACGATAGAGAGTGCAATGCAGAATGCAAAGATGCAAAATGAGAGTGGATCAGAGCAGCATTGGAAGAGGGAATAGAAATTTATGAACCAGATAGCTTGGAAAATTATTCTGGACAATTCAAATTAAGAATACCACGAAGTCTACACAGATCATTAGCAGAACATTCACAGAGAGAAGGAATTAGTATGAATCAATACTGTGTTTATTTACTTTCGAAAAATGATGTGATGTATTCAAAATAGTATGAATGATTAAGGAAAGAAGTAGAATTAAAGAAAACAAAGACAGCCAAAGGCAAAGCAAGAAAGCATCCTCTATACCGTTGGGCAAGACTGATCGCCGCAACGACATGGGAAGAGGTTGCGCAGGAATCAGCAGGTAATAGATATATGGAAAGGATACAAGAAGAAATGGTAAAGATGAGCCAGGACGAACGGGACAGATATCTATATTTGAGAGAAGCGATGGCAGCGAGTGACAGAGTGAGTCAGATGCAGAGTGCGGAAAACCGTGGAAGAAAAGAGGGAATTTATCAAGGAAAAATTTTAACTCAGATTTCGATGATTCAGAAGAAAGTGAAAAAAAATAAGAATCTTGAGCAGATAGTCGATGAATTAGAAGAACCAATGGAAGAAATAAAACCAATCTATGATCAAGTAAAACAACATCCAGACAAAACAGCAGAAGAAATTTACAATCTAATTAATAATGAATAAAAATCGGAGGACATTACAAATGAGTATCAAAACAGACAAAGCAGCACAAAACCACCAGAAAGGCTACAACTGTGCCCAGGCAGTTGCCTGTGCATTTGCTGAAGAAATGGAAATCGACGAATCCATCATTTTCAAGATGATGGAAGGCCATGGACTAGGTATGGGCTGCATGGAAGGAACATGTGGAGCGATCACAGGAGCCGTTGCAGTCATCGGTGCCATAAAAAGCTGTGGAGACATCGAGAAACCAGTTTCCAAGGTAGCAACCTATAAACTAACAGGAGAGCTTGTAAAACGCTTTCAGGAGAAGAATCAAGCAACAAAATGTAAGGACCTAAAAGGGATTGAAACGGGAAAAGTCTTAAGATCCTGTCCAGGCTGCATTGAAGATGCAACAGCCATTCTGGAAGAAATTTTAGCAGAATGATCTAATTGAAATAGAAAGAAACAAACAAGAAGCCATGTTACAAGCATAGACAAGATTTATCTATGCCGGAACATGGCTTCTTTTTATTAGCATTGATTCTAAACAATAGAAAAATAACTATTTATTCATATTCTTCTCAGCCGCAGAAAGCATCAGCTTAATACGGTTGATCTGGTTAACCTCACTAGCTCCAGGATCATAGTCGATCGCCACGATGTTCGCATCAGGGAATGCCTGACGGATTTCTTTGATAACACCCTTACCAACGACATGGTTCGGTAAGCATGCAAATGGCTGTGTACATACGATATTTGGAGCACCGCTGTGAATCAGTTCAACCATCTCACCTGTTAAGAACCAACCCTCACCAGTCTGGTTACCGATTGATACGAATGGTTTTGCATATTCTGCAAGGTCTTTGATATATGCAGGCGGCTCAAAACGGTTACTCTTGGCTAGCTCTTTACGAAGAGTCTGACGGTAACGCTCTACAACCCAGATTGCGGAGTTGCTGACGATCGCAGATTTCTTGGATTTACCAAGATAACGGTATTTGAAGTTACTGTTGTAGAAGCTGTACATGAAGAAGTCTAACAGATCAGGTACAACAGCTTCCGCACCTTCACGTTCCAGAAGCTCTACTAAGTGATTGTTTGCGTCTGGAAGGAATTTAACAAGGATCTCTCCAACGATTCCGACACGAGGTTTCTTGATATCCTTTAATGGAATGCGGTCGAAGTCACGAATGATTCCACGGATATTCTTCTGGAATGTATAGAAGTTACCTTTGGCAATATCACGTTTACATTTAGCAGCCCATTGTCTGTGTAATTTGTTGACAGAACCAGGTTTTACTTCATAAGGACGTGTATGATAAACCGTTCTCATAAAGACATCACCATAAACGATCGCCTGAACTGCTTTGTTTAATAAACCAGGTGTAAAGCTAAATCCACTGTTTTTCTCGATTCCCTGGGCACTTAAACCAACAACAGGAACATAACCGTAACCAGCTTTTTCAAGTGCACGGCGGATAAAACTGATATAGTTTGTCGCACGGCATCCACCACCTGTCTGGGAGATGACAAGTGCGATCTTATGAGGATCATATTTACCAGAAAGTAATGCGTTCATTAACTGTCCGATAACGATCAGAGATGGATAGCAGGCATCATTATTTACATACTTAAGACCTGTGTTAACATCTTCCATACCACCCTGATTTAAAACTTCAACGTTATATCCACAAGACTGCAGAGCAGGCTCTAAGAATTCAAAATGGATCGGAGACATCTGAGGAACTAACAGTGTATAGTTCTTACGCATCTCTTTTGTAAATTCCACACGTTTGATCGCTGGAGATACAGGTTTTGGTTCGATCTTATGTTTTTTACGGACACGGACAGCACTGATCAGTGAGCGGATACGGATTCTTGCCGCTCCAAGGTTATTAACCTCATCAATCTTTAATACTGTGTAGATACGTCCGGATTTTGTTAAGATATCTTTCACTGTATCAGTTGTAACAGCATCCAGTCCGCAACCGAAAGAGTTTAACTGAATGACTTCTAACTGTTTATTTGCTTTTGCATAGTTTGCTGCAGCATATAGTCTGGAATGATACATCCACTGATCCTGTACGTTTAATGGACGTTCAACCTTTGATAAATGAGAAATAGAATCCTCAGTTAAAACAGCAATTCCATAAGAGTTGATCAATTCTGGAATACCATGGTTGATCTCAGGATCGATATGATATGGACGACCACATAGAACGATACCAGTTCTGCCAGTTTCAGCAAGGTAAGCAAGGACTTCCTCACCCTTATTCTGGATATCTGTACGAACCTGTGAAAGTTCTGCATAAGCTTTATCAACCGCGTGATTTATTTCGTCAGCAGTCAAATGATACTGAGCTTCTAATTCCTCAAATAAACGGGATTTTAAAGCTTCTTCATTATCCAGTGCTAAGAATGGATTCATAAAGTTGATATGCTCTGTTGCAAGTTCTTCCATGTTATTTTTGATATTTTCTGCATAAGAAGTAACGATCGGGCAATTATAATGGTTGTTTGTACCTTCCATTTCGTCACGTTCATAAGGAATACAAGGGTAGAAGATATCCTTGATTCCCTGTTTGATCAGCCACATCACATGACCATGGGCTAATTTTGCAGGGTAACATTCAGATTCACTTGGAATAGATTCGATACCTAACTCATAAATCTTACGAGAAGATTCAGGAGATACCACAACTTTAAATCCAAGATCTGTAAAGAATGTATACCAGAATGGATAGTTCTCATAAATATTTAAAACTCTAGGGATACCAATGACTCCACGAGTGGCTTTCTCATCAGATAAAGGTTCGTAGTCAAAGGTACGATGAAGTTTGTAATCGTAAAGGTTTGGAATATTTTCAGCATTCGGTTCTTTTCCAATACCACGTTCACAACGGTTACCAGTGATATAACGGCGTCCGTTAGAGAACTTATTGATCGTTAACAGGCAGTGATTTGTGCAGCCTTTGCATCGTGTCATGGAAGTATCAACACTCATCGCAAAGATTTCTTCTAATGGAAGCATAGAAGTTTCCATACCATCTTCGTAACGTTCTCTCGCAATCAGTGCGGAACCAAAGGCACCCATGATACCTGCGATATCAGGTCTTACAGCATGACATCCGGAGATACGTTCAAAGCTTCGAAGAACCGCATCATTATAAAATGTACCACCCTGTACAACGATATGTTTTCCAAGGTCAGATGGGTCTGTTAACTTAATAACTTTATATAAAGCATTCTTGATCACAGAATAAGCAAGACCAGCAGAGATATCTCCGACAGTTGCACCTTCCTTCTGTGCCTGTTTTACTTTAGAATTCATAAATACCGTACAACGTGAACCAAGATCGATCGGATTCTGTGCTGTTAAAGCAACTTTGGCAAATTCCTGTACAGAATGATTTAAGGATTTCGCGAAAGTTTCAATAAATGAACCGCATCCAGAAGAACATGCTTCGTTTAACTGTACATCATCAACAACTCCATTTTTGATACGGATACATTTCATATCCTGACCACCGATATCAAGGATACAGTCCACATCAGGATCAAAGAATGCAGCTGCATAGTAATGTGCGATCGTCTCAACTTCTCCAAAGTCAAGATTTAAGGCAGCTTTTACAAGATGTTCTCCGTATCCTGTGGAACAGGAAGATACGATCTTAGCTGTCTTTGGCATCTGTGCGTCAATCTCATGAAGCGCTTCAACAACGGCGTGAAGAGGACTTCCGTTATTGTTATTGTAGTAGCTGTAAAGAAGTTCTCCATCCTCACCAGCTAAAGCAACTTTTGTTGTAGTGGAACCGGCATCGATCCCTAAGTAACAATTTCCTTTATATGTAGCAAGATCTCCACGTTTCACAACATGACGGTTATGATCTTTTACGAAATTTTTATATTCTTGTTCACTCTTAAATAAAGGCTCTAAACGGTCAACTTCCTGCTGAAGTTCGATCTTCTTCTCAAACTGTTTTAAAAGATGTTCAAAATCAGTTGTAACTTCCTCTTTAGCATTCAGAGCAGCACCAACAGCTGCAAATAAATGAGAGTGTGTAGGAGCGATGATCTCATCATCTTTTAGGTTTAATGTACGGATAAATGCTTCTTTTAATTCTGTAAGGAAATGAAGAGGTCCTCCGAGGAAAGCAACATTTCCACGGATCGGTTTACCACAGGCAAGACCACTGATCGTCTGGTTTACGACTGCCTGGAAAATAGAGGCAGCAAGGTTTGGTTTTGTAGCACCTTCGTTGATCAGGGGCTGGATATCTGTTTTGGCGAATACACCGCAGCGGGCTGCGATCGGATAGATCGTATCATAATCTTTCGCATATTCATTTAATCCGCCAGCATCTGTTTGTAATAAAGAGGCCATCTGATCGATAAATGATCCGGTACCACCGGCACAGACACCATTCATACGTTGATCGATCCCATTTGTGAAATAAATGATCTTAGCATCTTCACCACCAAGCTCAATGGCAACATCTGTCTGAGGTGCATAATCCTGAAGTGCACTTGATACACAGACAACTTCCTGACAGAATGGAATATCTAAGTAAGAAGAAATGGAAAGTCCTCCGGAACCGGTAACGGTTGGAGCAAATGTCATTTCCCCAATCTGGTCTTTTGCCTTTTTTAATAAGGAAGATAAAGTTTCCTGAATCTTGGCAAAATGTCTCTGATAATCAGAGAAAAGTATATTATGTTGTTCGTCGATGACAGCGACCTTGACTGTCGTTGAGCCAATATCAATTCCTAATCGTTTCATCTTCTCGTATACCTGCTTTCTATAAAAGTACTATAATTTCAAGCGTTAAAATAATGTTAAAAAAACATATCTGTCCAATATACATGGACATTATATCTATTATAATCATTTTCAAAATAATTGCAAATAGGAATATTATCTAAAAAAATCGGAGAAAATAATGGAAACAAGGGAATGCTGCTGCATATTCTATAAAAAAAGCGAAGGAATGCCAAGAATGATGCAGACAAATTCGTGTAAAGGGACAGTGTATGTTGTAAAGGAAAAGGATAGTTTATATAAGATCGCGAAAGCACATGGTGTCAGGGTAAAAGATATCATGAGACAAAATCCTTTTGTAAATGTATATAATTTACAGATTGGAGATGAATTATGTGTGCCTGGATTTACGAACGTGATCGAAGGAGCTTTCATTCCATATGTTGTAAAAAAAGGAGAAACAATCCTTGATATAGCCAAGATGCACAAAACAACAGTGGAAAATTTAGCAAAAAGTAACAAAAAAATTAGGGAGTTAACACTTCCAGTTGGTACAGTACTGTTAATTGACAAAGCAAAATGAGTTATTTATAATGGAATAGGTAAAAGTTTGGAATTTTAGATATTTCAGATGATAAAACAGGATTCATAGAGTCCTGTTTGTGGGGAACTTATGGACAAGGTACTTCCATAGAAAGGAGCGGACAATGATCAAGTATTATCGCACGATGGATCACCAGATTCATGAAATCAGTGAACCTATGGAAGGAACCTGGATATCGTTAATTCATCCCACAGCTGCAGAACTTGCGAAGATCGCAACAGACTATAAGATTGATATTGATGACTTAAGAGCACCACTGGATGAAGAAGAACGTTCTCATATCGAAGTGGAAGAAGGTTATACTTTATTTATCGTAGACGTTCCGACAACAGAAGAGAGAAAGGAAAAAGAATACTTCCTGACGATTCCATGTGGTATCATCCTGACAGAGAAAGTGATCATTACGGTCTGTCTGGAAGATACAGCAGTGTTAGCAGACTTTAAGAATGGAAGGGTTCGAAATTTCTGGACATTTAAAAGGACAAGATTTATCTTGCAGATCCTTTATCGGAATGCATCCTTGTATCTGCAGTATCTGCGAATCATTGATAAGAAGAGTGATTCTGTTGAGAAGCAGCTTCATATTTCAACAAAGAACCAGGAACTGATCGAGCTTCTGGAATTAGAGAAGAGTTTGGTTTACTTCTCTACATCCCTGAGATCAAACGAACTGGTGCTTGAGAAGATGTTAAAGATTGATAAGATCAAACAGTATCCAGAAGATGAGGAATTACTGGACGATGTTATTATAGAGAATAAACAGGCGATTGAGATGGCAGACATCTACAGCAATATCTTAAGTGGTACGATGGATGCATACGCATCCGTTATCTCAAACAACCTGAATATTGTAATGAAGGTTCTTGCGATCATAACGATCGTTATGTCGATTCCGACGATGATCGCGAGTTTCTGGGGAATGAATGTTCCAGTACCACTGGCACATTCAGCACATGGATTTTTGATCCTTGTGATCGTATCCTTGATCCTTACGATCTTTGGAGGATATATCCTTGGAAAGAAAAATATGTTTTAATTTTTGATGATAAGAAAGGATTTTTTATGTGGCTTAATAAACTGGAAGAGAAGTTTGGCAGATATGCGATACCGAATCTCCCTAAGATCATTGTTTTATTGTATGCAGTCGGTTTTGTGATCGCCAATATATCACCACGATTATATAGTTTACTGGAATTGAATCCGTATCTGATCTTGCATGGACAAGTCTGGAGAATTGTGACATTCCTGTTGATCGGACCAGAGACGAATTTGATCTTTGTAATATTTGTATTGTTATTTTATTACTCGATCGGAAGCTCATTAGAGCAGGTATGGGGAACATTCCGATTCAATATGTATTATTTGATCGGAGTTTTTAGGAACGATCGTTGGGGCATTTTTAACTTATGCGATCCTTACATTCGCATATGGAGAAGGCTATGGAGCGTTTGTTAACATGGATACTTTTTATCTGAACATGACGTTATTTTTAGCATATGCGTCTATGTTCCCAGAGATGGAAGTATATTTGTATATGATCCTTCCAATCAAGGTAAATGGCTGGATACTTAGATGGATTATATTTAATCTACATTTTTTTGAAGTTCAGGCTTACAGTTGCCGGAATTCGGTTAAAGTATCTATAGTTGCAGCTTTGTTAAA
>ENA-OQBD01000902-OQBD01000902.1-human-gut-metagenome-genome-assembly--contig:-NODE-902-length-14854-cov-4.067020_pt1 | contig 14854 bp, 16 predicted proteins | sample MGYA00242742_ERZ504543 | MGnify/ENA primary metagenome ERZ504543 (study PRJEB26092, sample SAMD00036239) | human gut metagenome | host: Homo sapiens | study: EMG produced TPA metagenomics assembly of... | reverse complement strand
GCGTATCCGAACCAAGATCAGAGAGCAGTTGGAGCAATATCAAAAATAGAAAGATATCTGTATAAAACCCAAAAATAAAAATCAAAAAGTTAAAAATAGGGATTGACAATATAAACAAGTTCTGGTAATATATTTAAATGTGAGCGGTAAATCCGACACAATGCTGATGTGGCTCAGAGGTAGAGCACTTCCTTGGTAAGGAAGGGGTCACGGGTTCAATTCCCGTCATCAGCTTGCTAAGAATGGCTTATTTACTGGGTTTGTGAGGTGCCAGTAAATCAAAGTTACTCAAGATAATCAGGACATAGGTTCTGATTATTTTTTTGTGCAATTTGCAGTTCCGGGATACTGCTCAGAATTGCAGTTTTTGTACTGAGACTCTTCCTATTCCTGAAGATGATTTTAGGATGATATACTCGAATAAACCCAGTATTATTTTATAAACTTCTAAGAACTGTTTGTACTTCCAGAATGACAAGAGATATGTTATACTTACAGTGTTGTCCAACCGATACCCGGCAACGGGAGGAGGTGAAGTCTATATGGAGAATCTTGCTGTTTCTTTTCTTGTCACCTTTATGGCAAGCATAGCTGCCTATTATGTTTGCAAATGGTTAGACGGAGATAAGTAGGGCAACACTAACCTGGCAGTTTCTTGTCTGCCATAAAAAATAAGAAGAAGCCCCCAGTATTCGCACTACTGAGGGCTTCATTCTTTTTGTCTACATGGACTTGCTATTTCTTTTCGCCTACTGGCATTATAGCATATGCAGATCAGGAAATCAATATGCAAGTGATTCTGAAACATTCTGAAACAAATAAAAAGTTACTGTTCACACACCACTGTCCCGCGAGGTGTTTTGGCATGAATATGCCAAAATCCCGAGACATACAAGCCAAAATTCCATTGCCGCAGGCAATCTGGAATGAATTTTGGCTACGTTACTGTGAACGGAGTGAACAGTAACGTCTGAGAAATATAAGGCCTGTCACTGTTGTGTAAACGGTTGACAGATGGAATTTCCAATGATAATATAAATTCATTCGACATAAAAAATATTCAGTTGTATTTTTTATATATAGATGTGTGAAAAAACAGTATAAAACACGACAACAGGAGGGAAGAAGATGGAGAACGAAACAGTTTCCAAAAATTTTATTGAGAATATCATTGATAAAGATTTAGCAGAGGGTGTTTATGACACCGTGCATACGCGTTTCCCGCCGGAACCGAATGGATATCTTCATATCGGTCATGCGAAATCTATTCTTTTAAACTATGGTCTTGCACAGGAATATAACGGCAAGTTCAACATGCGTTTTGATGATACAAACCCGACCAAAGAAAAGAGTGAGTTTGTAGAATCCATCAAGGCAGATATCAAATGGCTTGGTGCAGACTGGGAAGACAGACTGTTTTTTGCATCTGACTATTTCGGACAGATGTATGAAGCTGCTGTAAAGCTGATCCAGAAAGGCAAAGCCTATGTATGTGACCTGACAGCGGATCAGATCCGTGAATATCGTGGAACTCTTACAGAGCCGGGTAAAGAAAGTCCATACAGAAACAGAAGCGTAGAAGAGAACCTGCAGCTTTTTGAAGAGATGAAAGAAGGCAAATATGCAGACGGAGAGAAAGTGCTTCGTGCCAAGATCGATATGGCATCTCCAAACATGAATATGCGCGACCCGGTTATCTATCGTGTTGCTCATATGACTCACCACAGAACAGGTGATACATGGTGCATTTATCCAATGTATGATTTCGCCCATCCCATCGAGGATGCGATTGAGGGAATCACACATTCCATCTGTACTCTGGAGTTTGAGGATCACAGACCACTGTATGACTGGGTTGTAAAAGAATTGGAATACCCACAGCCGCCGAAGCAGATTGAGTTTGCAAAACTGTATCTGACAAATGTAGTTACAGGTAAACGTTATATCAAGAAATTGGTAGAGGAAGGCATCGTAGACGGATGGGATGATCCGCGTCTGGTTTCCATCGCAGCACTGCGCCGCCGTGGATTTACACCGGAATCCATCAAAATGTTTGTAGAACTCTGCGGTGTATCCAAAGCAAACAGCTCTGTTGACTATGCAATGCTTGAATACTGCATCCGTGAGGATCTGAAACTGAAACGTCCACGTCTGATGGCTGTTCTTGATCCGATCAAGCTTGTGATCGATAATTATCCGGAAGGCGAAGTAGAATATCTGGAAGCTCCGAACAATATGGAGAATGAAAAACTGGGAACCCGTAAAATACCGTTTGGCAGAGAACTCTATATTGAGAGAGAAGACTTCATGGTAGATCCGCCTAAGAAATATAAGAGAATGTTCCCGGGCACAGAGGTTCGTCTTATGAACGCATATTTTGTAACCTGTACAGGATATGAAGCTGATGAAGATGGAACTGTACGTGTTGTACACTGTACTTATGATCCTGCAACAAAGGGTGGCAATGCGCCGGATGGCAGAAAAGTAAAAGGAACCATTCACTGGGTAGAAGCAAGCCAGGCAGGAAAAGCAGAAGTACGTCTCTATGAGAATATTGTAGATGAGGAAAAAGGCGTATATAATAAAGAGGATGGTTCTCTGAACGTAAATCCGAACTCTCTGACAAAAGTTACTGCATATGTAGAACCAGCACTTATGGAAGCAAAAGGCTATGACAGCTTCCAGTTCGTAAGAACAGGATTTTTCTGTGCAGATATCCATGATTCTAAAGAGGGTGCACCGGTATTCAACCGTATCGTGTCTCTGAAGAGCTCATTTAAACTTCCGAAAGCATAATGAGACTGAAATAGTAATATAATCAGAATAAAAAGGGAATGTTGCTTTTACGATTGTATAATCGTGAAGTAACATTCCTTTTTGGTTACGTTACTGTGAACGGTAACGTTTATTCTTCAGATTCAGATGCAGCGTCCATAGTCTCTTCAAAATTCTCGGGTTCATCGGCATCTTCTTCCTCTTCTGCATCTTTAATCTCAACTTCAGCAGCTTTATCGGAAGACTTCTCAGAATCGTCTGTATCAGCAGCTTCTTCAGCTTCTTCGCTTTCGGTGTCATCTGTTGCAGACTGTTCGCCTGTATGTTCCCAGGACTGGAAATCTTCGGCAGGTTCCTGATCTTCCTTAGCAGTTTCCTTTTCATCAGTCAGATCGAAATCATCAAAGTCATCTTCAAAATCAAAATCCTCTTTACAGGATCCTTTTTTGGCAATAAGGGCAGCTACAGCACCGGCAGCAGCTGCTGTAAGGGCACCTATTGCAACATATCCCCAGTATTTATTAATTTTAGCCATGATAATCATAAACTCCTTTCTGATATTCTCCTATTTTTGACAGCGAGTCAGGATAAAAATATCTTTTACTCCTGACACCATTTTATTCAGCTATAGGTTATTGTTATTTTAATACTTTTCAGATAAAAGAAAAGCGAAATTTTATGGAAAGAGTTAATGAAAGCAGTTGCATACCAAAAAGATACAAGGTATACTATGACAGGAAAGAAGAGGTTATTATGAGAAAAATTTATTTTGGCATCTGCTTCACCCAGACGAAAAGAACTGTTGGAACGGGCTGGCGTGGATTTTGAAGTGCTGCCTGCATCAGGTGATGAGAATCGTATCTCAGACAATCCGGGAGAGGCAGTAAAACAGCTGGCTTCGGATAAAGCAGCTTCTGTTATCCGCACTATGAAAGATAGTGCCGACGGAACAATTGTGATCGGATCTGACACAGTGGTAGTGTTTGAGAATGTGATCCTTGGCAAACCTTATGATACAGAGGATGCAGTGAATACATTAAAGAAACTTCAGGCAAATACTCATCAGGTATATACCGGCGTTTCTGTATGGGAAAAGAAAGAAAAAGTCTGGACAGAACATACTTTTTATGAAAGTACAGATGTGACTTTTTATCCGGTTTCAGATGAGGAGATCAGAGAGTATGTTGCTACAGGAGAGCCTATGGATAAGGCTGGAAGCTATGGCATCCAGGGACTTTTCGGAATTTATGTAAAGGGGATCAGCGGAGATTACAATAATGTGGTAGGACTCCCGGTTGCCAGATTATTTTATGAAATGAAGAAATCAGGAATTAACTTAAGAGGATGACAAAAGATGATTAAAGCATGTATATTTGATTTGGATGGAACACTGGCTGATACGCTGGATTCCATGGCTTATGTGACTAATATTATTATGGAAAAATTCGGGTTGAAAACACTTCCGGTGGATAATTTCAGATATTACAGCGGAGAAGGGGCAAATATGCTGATCCGCCGCGCACTTAAGGATGCGGGGGATCCGGAACTTGCGCATTATGATGAGGGACAGAAGCTTTACCGGGAAATGTTTGAAGCAGATCCGATGTATAAAGTAGTTCCCTATAAGGGCATACCGGAAACCTTAAAGAAATTGAAGGAACATGGAATGAAGCTGGCAGTTTGTTCAAATAAACCTCATCCTGCAGCTGTGAAAGTAATTGCGCAGCTTTTTGACGGGGAATTTGATATGGTAGTCGGTCAGAGTGAAGCAATCCGCAGGAAACCGGCACCTGATGGTCCGCTTATGGTTGCGGAGAAATTTGGTGTAAAACCGGAAGAATGCATGTATGTGGGAGATACAAGTACAGATATGAAGACCGGTAAAGCAGCAGGAATGTATACAGTAGGTGCGCTATGGGGCTTTCGTGACCGAAAAGAACTGAATGAGAATGGAGCAGATCTTGTCGCTGAGAAACCGACAGATCTGGTAAAGATTTGCGAGGAACATGGAAATGATTAAGCTGGTTGCAAGTGATCTGGATGGGACGTTACTTTTACATAAGGCACAGTCTCTGCCTGAAGAAATTTTTTCGCTGATCAGGCAGTTAGAGGAACTGGGGATTATGTTTGTAGCAGCCAGTGGAAGGCAATATCCGAATATGACAAAGCTGTTTGCACCTGTTGCTTCAGAGATTTCCTATATTTCGGAGAATGGTGCACTGGCAGTGGATCATGGAGAGGTACTGTATCAGGATTCTTTTGACAGAAAGCTGGCAGGGGAGATTATTTCTGCAATCCTGGAAAAGAAGGATGCCGAGTTTACCTGTTCTGCAAAGGATTACCACTACCTGATGCCGAAGACAAAGAGATTTCATGACCATATGTTATATGAAGTAAAAAATGAATGCAGATTTGTAAACAGCATGGAAGAGATGACGGCTCCTATCATGAAGCTGGCTGTGTTTGAACCGGCCGGCCTTACAGAAGAATCTGTGAAATACTGGATGGACAGATTTGGAAAAGAATGTGTTGTTGTCACTTCGGGAAATGAGTGGATTGATTTTATTCCTTTTGGAACAAACAAGGCAAAAGGAATTAGAGAATATCAGAAAAGATATCATATTTCGCCGGAAGAATGTATTGCGTTCGGAGACGAATATAATGATATAGAGATGCTTAAAGCGGTAAAATATGGCTTTGCCATGGAGCATTCCAAGGAGGGGGTACGGGCAGCTACGTCCTATATGACGAAACAGGTTGAACCGGTCCTTGAGAAGCTGATCAGGGCAAAGGGAAAGATTGAGGAGGTTATTTAAATTGTTTACAGAAGAATGTATTAATACGTTTCTTGAAAATCAGGAGCAGCTTTTTCCACAGGCGGTAGCAGAATCATATGAAGCAGCGGAAGCATTCCTTGAGGATTGCATGGCGCAGGTTGTGGATTCTATTGAAGAAGTGAGAGAATATCTGGAAGAGTCAGGCGCTGATGTGGAAGGAATGTCAGATGAAGAACTGGAAGATGCAAGTGAAGTATTTGCTCTGCCGGATGGAAAATATCTGATAGTAGAAGGATAAAAACTGTTCGGTCAAATTATGAATATCACGTGATATATCGGAGAAATAACTGTAAAACACAGTTCGGTCCCTGAATATTGGAGAAAATTGAACTCTGATACTCAGGGGCTGAAGTTGTTTTAAGGGAGAAAATACAGATTACATTTCCGGAAAATGTGATGCTATAATGCTTTTATACAGAGAAAAAACGATGTTGTGGTCTGTGATGGGAATGAAAAGGGCAGACAGACACAGAAGCATCACAGAACTGTAATTATTCAGTACCTTCAGAGTGGCTGCTGAATAATTACAAATTTTATTATAAATGAAAAGGAGGACTACAGATGGAGAGAAAGAGATTTCTTGCAGTTGTAATGACTGTGATGATGGTTATTTCAATGATTCCATCCATGGTTTTTGCGGCAGCTCCGTCAGGAGAATTGGGCGGTAAGCTTAAGATTAAGGGACTTGCAGCTGTAGGCGTAGCGTTGAGTGCAGATTATGCAAAGGTTACACCGGAAGAGGTTACGGATGAAGATTTTACTTTTTCCTGGTCAAGACAGACCGGGGAGAAGGAGTTAACACAGGTAGGTACTGAGAAGACCTATACGATCACTCAGGATGATCTGGGATGCAGACTGGTGCTTGATCTGACCCCTGTAGATGGAAGCGGACTGACAGGTACTCTTACTGCAAAGACGTTAGAGGTAGCTGCAACTGAAGAAGAGGCGAAAGCAGTGGAACAGGAAGCAGAGGATACACAGCAGACAGAAACGGCAGATGGAACAGAGAATGCACAGCTGGAAGAAACGGCAGATAATGCAGAAGGCAGTCAGGATTCTGAAAATCAGGATACAGATAGAACAGAAGATGTACAGCAGGATGCAGGAAATGAACAGGAAGATGGATCTCAGAACACAGAAGGTCAGCCGGAGGAAACAACAGAAGGTACTGATGATTCCCAGATGAAAATTTATACAGAAGATCAGCTGCAGGTGGATGAGAACGGAAATGTGCAGACAGATGGATCAGAGAAAGATCAAAAGACTTACGAAGCGACTGCCACTGTAGAGGACAGCGAAGATCAGATCTGTGATTTTGGAACAGTAAAGAGTGATCTTGAGGATGTGGAAGCACAGTATGTGCAGATTACGAACACCGGAAATGAGAGCTTGAATTTTCAGGAGATCAGTCCGGAACATTTTATGGTTCAGGATATTACAGAACCGCTGAGTGCAGGTGAATCTGTAAGCGTATGGATACAGCCGAGGGAAGGGCTGGAACCGGGTGAATATGATGATATGATCACATACCGGACGGAAGAAGGTATTGAGGTTTCTTTTGAAGCGAAGATTGCAGTTGAAGGTGAGGATGATTCATCAGATGACGAAGATCTGAAGCCTTCGGATGAGCCTTCTGCAGAACCGACAGAGACGCCGGATGACAGCGAGGCTCCATCGGCAGGTGACAATGCAGATGCATCTCTTGAGGCACAGTCTCTTGATGTAAATACAGGAAGTCTTAATTTCAGCGATATCGAAGAAAATTATACACAGGCCAATGAGACACTGTCCGTAACCGTAACAAATACAGGGGATGGAACTGTCACTTTAAAGATACCGAAATCAGATTATTTTGAGGTGATGAACGAAGATGGAAGTGAAGCTGTATCAGGAATACAGATTGCAAAAGGTGATTCTCTTATGTTCATGGTACAGCCAAAAACCGGTCTGACGAAGGGGGATTACAGTGATACCCTGATATTTGAAAGTGAAGAGGATTCGGAAGTAGCAGCGCAGGTAACTGCGGAAGTATCTGTAAAAGAGGCAGAACAGGAACAGATCACAGCAGTTCAGGCAGATCCGGAATCTTTCAGTTATGATGATCTGAAGGAAGGTTATGATACTCCTGAAGCGACGACCATTACACTTACCAATACAGGAAATACAACTGTTTCGCTGATGCAGCCATATGCAGAGTATTTTGATATTGGGGAACTTTCGGCATCAGTGCTGGAGCCGGGAGATTCTGCTGCATTTACAGCAGTACCGGTGACCGGTCTGAAAGTCGGCAATTATCTGGACAGTATTCAGATAGCCCAGACCAGTTCGGAAGGACAGGAAGATGTATTGACAACGATCAAAGCTTCTGCGACTGTTTCGGAAGTGAAAAAGATTTATAAATTATCCGTAACACCGGAAGAACTGAATTTTGGAAAAGCAAAAGAAGGATATAGTGAGGCACCGGAAGCGCAGAAAGTTACAGTGACGAATGAGGGGGAAATACAAATGTAACTTTAAATGCACCGTCAGGTAAAAACTTAAAATCGGGAAACTTTCAGCCACAGAGCTTGCACCGGGGGAGAACTGTACATTTAAAAGTCCGCCCGAAGGCGGGTTTAAAGGCTGGCTCCTATACAGAGTCAGTTGTGATTGATAATGAACAGCAGATCAGTGCAGAAGTGAAAGTTCAGTTTACGGTTAAAGCTGCCCGCAAGGCGAAAATTGCAGATCCGGCAGATAATAAGATTACAGGAATCAGTTCAGATGGATACACAACACAGTCAAAGATTACATTTACAGCAGTCGGAGCGGGTATGGACAATGAAAGTCCGGGAAAGGGAGATGTCCGCTATGTACCGTATAACTGGAAAGTGATCAATACAAATAGCTGGAGCAGTGCACCTTATACTGCTGCATTTGGAATTACGAAGGCCGGAACCTACACATTGACAGTTACATTTGACCGTCAGAAGTATAATGGAAGTGAATGGGAGAATACAGGGGAGCAGGATACTAAACAGGTGAATTTCAGTATTACACAGGCGCAGACTGTAACCGCAACTCCGACTCCGCAGCCGAATGGAGCAACTGCGAAATCAGCGGTAAAGACAGGAGATACGACTAATATCACACCGTTTGTGATTATTCTGGCGATTGCAGCAGGATGTATTGTGGGAGTTGTGGTATACAAAAGACGAAAGAAATAAGAGTTATCTGAAGAAAAAAATACAGGGGAATATGTAAAATATAAAATTATTAGCACTCATTTTTGGTGAGTGCTAATTTTTTCTTGACTTTTGGAATAAATGGTATTACTATATCTTTCAGAGAAGCAACTTACAGGAGTCAAAAGCTATTTCAAAGGATAAACAGGAGAGGATAGTTTTGGCTCAGGAGGCAGAGCAGATAAGAATGCAGTATATTGACAGATAAAGTTGCGGCAAATGATTAAAAACAAAAAGGAGTGTGGACAGCATGGCTGTAAAACATGGAAATTTATCAATCAACAGTGAAAATATTTTCCCAATCATCAAGAAATGGTTATATTCCGATCATGATATTTTTGTAAGAGAGCTGGTCTCCAACGGATGCGATGCGATCACTAAACTGAAAAAACTGGAAGTAATGGGAGAATATACTTTTCCGGAAGGATACAAACCGGAGATTCAGGTAATTGTTAATCCTGATGAGAAAACTCTGAAATTCATCGATAATGGTATTGGCATGACTGCTGATGAAGTAGAGAAATACATTACCCAGATTGCTTTTTCAGGTGCAACTCAGTTTCTTGAGAAATATAAAGACAAAACTACAGATGATCAGATGATCGGTCATTTTGGACTTGGATTTTATTCTGCATTTATGGTGGCGGATGAAGTGCATATTGATACACTTTCCTATACAGAAGGTGCACAGCCTGTACACTGGTCCTGCGATGGCGGAACAGAATATGATATCCAGGAAGGTAACAAGAATACGATTGGTACAGAAATCACCCTGTTCCTGAATGAAGACTGCCTGGAATTTGCAAATGAGTACCGTATGCGTGAGATTCTTGAGAAATACTGTTCCTTCATGCCGGTTCATATTTACCTTTCCAAAGCAAATGCACCTCAGGAATATGAGACAATTGATGAATCTGAGTTAAGAGACGATGATGTAGTTGTTGAACATATTCATGAGGAAGCAAAGACAGAAGAAAAAGAAAATGATAAAGGTGAAAAGGAAGTTGTTGAAATTTCTCCTGCAAAGGATAAAGTAAAGATCAATAAACGTCCGGTTTCTATCAGTGATATTAATCCGCTCTGGATGAAGCATCCGAATGAATGTACAGATGATGAATACAAGGAATTTTACCGCAAGGTATTTATGGATTATAAGGAACCGTTATTCTGGATACATCTGAATATGGATTATCCGTTTAATTTAAAAGGTATCCTGTACTTCCCGAAAATCAATACAGAGTATGATTCCATTGAAGGAACGATCAAACTTTATAACAATCAGGTATTTATCGCAGATAATATCAAGGAAGTAATTCCTGAATTCCTGCTTCTTCTGAAAGGTGTGATCGATTGTCCGGATCTTCCATTGAACGTGTCACGAAGTGCATTGCAGAATGACGGATTTGTACAGAAGATTTCTGAATACATTTCCAAAAAAGTGGCAGATAAGCTTACCGGAATGTGCAAGACTGACAGAGAATCTTATGAGAAATACTGGGATGATATCAGCCCGTTTATTAAATATGGCTGTATTAAAGATGCTAAGTTGCAGAGAAATGGAGATTATGTACATCTTTAAGAATCTTGATGGCAAATATCTCACATTAAAAGGACTGCATTGAAGAGAATAAAAAAAGAAACAGAAGAAAACTGAGGCTCAGACAGAAGAAAAGAAAGAAGATGCAGCAGAGTCTGAAAACAAAGACAATGCGGAAGCGAAAGAACCTGAGAAGACAGTAATTTTCTATGTAACTGATGAAGTTCAGCAGAGTCAGTATATCAATATGTTTAAGGAAGCAGGAAAAGATGCCGTTATCCTGAAGCATAATATTGACAGTGCATTTATTTCCAGTCTTGAGCAGAAACATCAGGAAGTACAGTTTAAGCGTATTGATGCGGATCTGACCGAAGAAATGAAGGGTGAGGGTACTGCCGATGAAGAAACTGTCAAAGCACTGACAGAACTTTTCCGCAAGAGCCTTAATAAAGATAAACTGGAAGTACATGTTGAGAATCTGAAAAATGAAAATGTATCAGCAATGATGACTCTTTCCGAAGAGAGCCGCCGTATGCAGGATATGATGAAGATGTACAATATGTACGGAATGGATCCGAATATGTTTGGCGGACAGGAAACACTGGTTCTGAATGCGAATCATCCATTGGTTAAATATCTGGCAGAGAATCAGGAATCTGACAAGGCTCCGCTTATCTGTGAACAGTTGTATGACCTTGCGATGATGAGCCATAAACAGCTTTCACCGGACGAAATGACCAGATTTGTTCAGAGAAGCAATGAAATTTTGCTGATGGTTGCAAAATAAGATAGAAAGCAGGCAATTTGTCGGCAGATCAATGAGAGGACAGATACGCCTGTCAGAATAGCAGAATATCAAATAAGGAGCAGAGAATAACTTTTGCTCCTTATTTTTGTGGAAAACAATTACATTGGTATTGACAAATGTCTTATGAATTCCTATTATTAAGTTGCCGATATTTTAATGAATATGCCGAATCCGCAGAAAATATAACGGGTTACAGAGAATAGTGACTGCAATGGTGCTTCCGGGCAGCCAATATCGTGACTTTCATTTACTTATAGAGAAATGTGTGTAAATAAATGAGATATCCAAATCTGTAAAAACACAGATTATGGAAGTTACAGGAGGAACGATGTATGAGTGCAGTTTATGGAGTTATTAGAAAATTGGGTGCAACATCAAAGTATAAAGGATATTATTATGTTGTGGATGCAGTAGAAATGGCACAGAAAATTTATGAGCGACCGGTAAAAGTCACCAAAGATATTTATCCGGTCATTGCAAGAAAATATAAATCAACGCCGTCTAATGTAGAACACAACATAAGAACACTGGTAAACTTATGTTGGATGAATCATAAGGATACACTGGAAGAAATGGCAGGGTGTACAATGGCAGATAAACCGACGAACAGTGAGTTTATAGATATTCTGGTCTATTATCTGCGTTATTCGGATAAAGACTGATAACAGAATCTACTCATAATTTCTCACAGGGAATGTGATGACTGGAGAGAAAAACAGTCATGGAATCATCCCAGAGATGTTCCAGACGTTTATCCGGACTGAATGAAGTATAAGAAACACCTGTTGTACATAAAAGGGACTGGTTCTTGTACCGGATATTCAGATAAAAGCTTTGCACAGGAATATCTGCAATATGCTGTTCATTTTTTAACAACGACTGTGTCTGATTATGAGAAAGTTCAAATACGATCCTGAAATTCAAAGGTGTGCGTCTGCCGCGTATGATAGAAAAAGCAATAAGGTTTTACATCATGCCAGAGGGAATATTCTGTGGAATTCTCCTCAAAAGCAGCCTTTGTGTCAGTATCAAAGAAATCGTAATGAAGTTTTCCGTTTATGGTAAAAGTGTTGAAGGTTGTCACAGATGCCTCGACAAGAGTAAAAACGGTCAAATACCTCACCGATCAGGAGTTTATTCATAAAATCTTTTACATCAGTAATTTTTAAAGCAAGCATACAACACCTCTCTGATAACATGATTTACAGCTGTTCAGAATTAAAAAAAGACTTCTGGATTGCTGCATATTTCTGAACATATTTTGTGGATCAGGCAGCGCTTCCTGCACTTTGCGGGAAGCGTCTTTTTATTATAAAGCACTTTTGAAAAAAAGAACAGTGTTTTTATTAAAAAGTCTTTTCAAATGTAAAGCGGTGTGATAAGATATATCTGGTATTGAATACTACATATAATGGAAAAGAGGACGATATAATTGAGATATAAGATTATCATAGATAGTTGTGGAGAACTTTTGGACGAATGGAAGAAAGATGAATGTTTTGAATCCATTCCACTGACTCTGATGGTAGGAGCTGAACAGATCATAGATGATGAAACATTTGATCAGGCAGAGTTTATTGATAAAGTGGCAGCCTGCCCGGAATGTCCGAAATCAGCCTGCCCGTCACCTGAGAGATATATGAGAGCATATGACTGCGAGGCTGAGCATATTTATGCAGTGACTTTGTCTTCTGAGCTGAGTGGTTCCTATAACAGTGCGTTACTTGGCAGAGATCTTATTATGGAAGATCATCCGGATAAAAAAATACATGTGTTCAATTCGCGTTCCGCATCCATCGGGGAAAGCCTGATCGGAATGAAGATACAGGAATGCGAAGAAGCAGGGATGAGTTTTGAAGAAGTTGTTTCAACTGTGGAACATTATATTGAAGGACAGCATACATTTTTTGTACTTGAGAATCTTGATACTTTGAGAAAGAACGGCCGTCTCAGCAAAGTAAAAGCGTTAGTGGCCAGTGCATTGAAAATCAAACCGGTCATGGGTTCTACGGATGATGGAAATATCTGCCAGCTGGATCAGGCAAGAGGCATGAATCGTGCTCTGATCAAGCTTGTAGAGCAGGTAATCGAGAAAACCCCGGACAGTGCAGAGAAGGTTCTTGCCATCAGTCACTGCAATTGTCCGGCAAGAGCACAGGTGCTCAAAGAGGCTTTTGAAGAGAGAATGAAACTTGCAAAGATCGTAGTCCTTGATACAGCGGGTGTAAGTTCTATGTATGCAAATGACGGCGGAGTGATCGTTGCAGTATAAACTAATTGTTTTCTTTTGCAGTAAAGTGTGCTATAATCAGAAAATACGAAATATTGATGCAAAGGAGATCTATCATGAGCCAGAAGAAAGTCGATGCTTATAAGGCCAGAAAAGGACTGCATAACAAAACAGACAGAAAAGAAAAAGTACTTTTTGGACTGGAAATGTTTGCCTGGGCATTCATTTGTGTTGTGATTGTTGCATGGATTGGTTATTCTGCATATGTAAAAGTGACAGGAGCCAAAGAGAATGTGGTTCAGAATACAGTAATGGATACTACTGCACTTGACAATTACATTTCGAATCTGTCAACAGATGCATCCGATGGTACAGACAGCACTGATGCAGATACAGCGGAGGAAGAAGATACAACAGCTTCCACTGATACAGACAGTGAAGATGCTGATGCAGCAGACACAACCGCAGATGATTCTGAAACGGAAACCGCAGATAAATCTGAAGAAGCAGATGATACAAATGTAGCAGACGATAAAGCTGCAGAAACAGCAGATTCAACAACGGATGCAGACAGCGCAGATGTTAAATAGAAATTGAATCTCTGATGGATTCACAGAAGAAAAGCAATAAAAAATCCCCGGATGAGTCGGGATTTTTTTGAGGTTTAATCCGTATAGAAAAGTGCGGAATTCAATCCTCTCGCGTTAACAAAAATTTATAAATTATAGTTGACACATCAATCAAAATGTGCGACCGCTCTCGTTGCTGATATATTTTTAAGGTAACGAGAGCGGCCCTTGAATTAGAACTATATTTCATTCTGATTCAAGGAGGTTTACCTATGACATTTCCTGAAATTGTCAAAACTACACTTTTGGACATTATTGATGAGATGTCCCGCTCACTTTCTTCTTTTGTTAAAAAAATCCAGATAAGGATCTTATCCGCAAACGCAAACTTGATTTTAAGAAAATGATGCATCTGATCATTTCCATGGAAAGTGGAAGCCTAAATCATGAACTTCTCAAATTTTTTGAGTATGATTCCTCAGTTCCTACTGGCTCTGCTTTTTATCAACAACGTTCCAAACTTTCCGTTTCTGCATTCCGTCACCTTCTCAAGGAATTTAACCTTAAATTCCCCTTAGAAAAATTTCGCGGAAAATACTATCTTATTGCGTGTGATGGTTCTGAATTTAACATTGCCAGAAATCTTAAAGATGCAGATACTTTCCACGCTAGATGCACACAAATCCATTAATTTGTAAAAAGCTTAACTAAGTGACATTGATTCTGACCTGTAATCCCAAGACGAAACGAGATCCAAATATTGAAACATATATTGGTCAGATAAAAAACCAATATCCTTCTGTAGAAAAAGTTGAAACTATGTTCAAAGAATTTCACGCATTATTATTTGGGAAGGACGAAACGAAACTGGATG
>ENA-OQBD01000897-OQBD01000897.1-human-gut-metagenome-genome-assembly--contig:-NODE-897-length-14936-cov-3.182794_pt1 | contig 14936 bp, 17 predicted proteins | sample MGYA00242742_ERZ504543 | MGnify/ENA primary metagenome ERZ504543 (study PRJEB26092, sample SAMD00036239) | human gut metagenome | host: Homo sapiens | study: EMG produced TPA metagenomics assembly of... | reverse complement strand
AAAAAAGTTTACGATATTATGGAATTATTACTTTTTCATTATTGGAGCAGTGATCGGAGGATTTTAACGTCGTGCAGGAGAAGTTCTATCTTTATACTGTAGTATTTTGCTAGCGATCGCAACGATCTTGATGGCAAAAGAGTTCAGAATCTGATAAAAAGACTGATTTTACAAACATTTAATCAATGATTTGCGAAATCAGTCATTTTTTTTCTTTGGTAACAATAAAAGAAAGAACAGCAAGAACAAAAAGTACAAAGATATGTAGAAAACTACAGGAGTTTTATGAAGAATGAATTGATCTTAAAAATAGAAGAACGATATGCGGATATGAGAACATCGGAACAAAAAGTGGCTGATTATATCATGGATCATATGGATGAGATTCCGAAGATGTCACTAGGAAAAATCGCAAGTGAATGTAATGTCAGTGAACCAACGGTTCTCCGTATGGTAAAGGCTATTGGCTATCAAGGACTGCGTGAATTCCGTACGGCAGTCATTTCGGCCATTGCGGTAACAAAAGGAGAACATCAAAATCCAGTATTATATGGATACTCGCTAAATAAAGATGACAAAGTACAGGATATTCCAAGAAAAGTAGTAACAACAACGGCAAAGATTTTGGAGGACAATCTTAAGAATATATCAGTCAAAACCTACGAAAATGTAATTAAAGCGATCAAAAATGCCCAAATAATCGATATTTACAGTGTGGAAAATTCGAACGTGATCGCAAAAGATCTGTTGACAAAGTTGTTATATCTTGGCTTTCAGTGCAGACATATGGATGACACTTATCATCAAAGGATTGCAGCAAGTAATCTGACAAGCAAAGATGTAGCGATTGGAATTTCTTATTCGGGATGTTCAGAAGATACGATCAAAGCAATGAAGGCAGCAAAGAAAAGCGGAGCAACAACCATCGCTGTTACGAATTTTAAGGATTCTGTGATCAGTAAATATGCAGATCTTTTGATCTGTACAAGTCAAGATCAGCTATTTTATGGAGATGCGATATTTTCAAGAGCATCTCAGATTGTTTTGGTGGATATGATCTATATGGGGTTGATCGTTTCTGATTATGAGAAGTATGCAAAATGTTTAGACCAAAGTGCAGGTGTGATCAAGGACAAGGCATACAAGGAATGATTTATGTAATTTTACAACAAGTTTGCAAATGTAAAAACCATGTGAAGTTTAACAAGGACTTTACATGGTTTTTAAAATATTATGATAGTTTGTAAAAAAAGGCACTGCTATAAATTGGCGGTGTTGAGAGCGGGAACAACAAAAACAAATCCGGCACCGAAAACAAAATAATTGAGAAATGATAAGAAACAAAAAGGAGTTCGTTATATGTTAAAACTTGAAAATGTAAAAAAAATCTTATGATGGAACAACCGTTTTAGATGGAATTAACTTAGAAATCGAAGATGGAGAAATCGTATCGATTCTTGGACCATCTGGATGTGGTAAGACAACCCTATTAAATTTAATCTTAGGGATCACTGATATTGACAGTGGAAAGATCATCTATAACGGAGAGGACATGACAGAATGTCCAATGGAGAAGAGAGGATTTAATATTGTCTTTCAGGATTATGCCTTATTTCCAAATTTGAATGTATATCAGAATATTACATACGGATTAAAGAATAAACCAAACATCTCAACAAAGGAAGAAGTGGAAGATCTGATTGACTTACTTGGACTGAGAGAGCATTTGATAAAGAAGATCGATCAGTTATCTGGAGGACAGAAACAAAGAGTTGCTCTTGCAAGAACGATGGTCATGAAACCCAAAATCCTTCTGCTAGATGAGCCATTAAGTGCTTTGGATGGAGTGATCAAAGAATCTATTAAAGACCGTATTAAGACCATCGCAAAAGAATATCATCTGACAACGATCATTGTAACACATGATCCAGAAGAAGCTTTGACATTATCTGATCGTGTGATGATCGTCAATCAGGGGAAGATCATTCAATTTGGAACACCAGAAGAGATCATTCATGCACCAAGTGATGTATTTGTAGAGAAATTTATCTTAAATCAACTTCGTATTAAGAAAGATAATATTTTTACTTTATTTGGAGCTGGAGTAAAAGAACAGAGAAGGAAAATCAAAGTTTCATAAAGGCTTATGACAGGAAAAAAATAATGAAAAGAAAAAATTTTGAGATTAAGATCATATATGCAATTGTTTTAACAATATTTCTCGTATTTTTGATCGTACCGTTTATGAAGCTTTTGCAGCAGGCATTTTTAGGCGATGGAAGTTTTACGATTTCTTATTTTAAAGATGTTATGGCAGGAGTCAAATTTATCAAAGCACTGAAGAATCAGTCTCCTTATATCAATTACCAGTGCTTTGATCACAACGGTATTAGCTTTTGTTCTTGCATATACGATTTATTATACAAGACTTCCAAAAGTCTATAAGAAAACAGTGAATTTCGTAGCGTTGCTTCCAATGCTGCTTCCAACGATCACTTATGGCTTTGCGATCATCTATTCTTTTGGGAAACAAGGATTGCTGACAAGATTGTTTGGACATGAAATTTATATGTATGGATATCCAGGATTAACATTGGGATATGTGATTTATACAATACCGACAGCATTTATGTTGATCTATAACACCATGGGATATATTGATAAGAAATTTGGTCTGGTATCAAAGCTTATGGGAGATAATGCATTAGCAAACTTTAATATTTCTGTTTTAAGACCCTTATGGGGAACACTGGCAACATCTATAATCCAGTCTTTCTTCTTAAGTTTTACAGACTTTGGTATCCCAGCTTCTGTTGGAGGAAGAGTTAATACCATTGCAGGCCTTCTTTATGAAGAAATGTTAGGAAGTATTCCTGATTTTAACCGTGGAGCAGTTGTTGCGATCGCTATGCTGATGCCTTCAATCATCAGTATTGCAATCTTAAAATATCTGGAAAATACAATATCAGATACAACAAGATCTCAGTGGTGGAACTTCAGAAAAATCCACTAAGAGATACGATCTTTGGAGTTATCACAACCGTGATCATGCTTGGAATCTTATCCATCTTTGCAGTGATCTTTGTCATTCCATTTGTACAGGAATGGCCATATCAAGTAAGTTTTAGCTTGGAACATGTAAAGAGTGTGATAAGTGATCCAGATCTTCTTGGAGTTTATACAAACTCATTGTTTGTTGCAGTAATGACAGCGATCATCGGTGTTCTTATAAGTTATGGAGCAGCATTGGTTACTGCAAGAAGCACCTTAAATGCAAAATTAAAAAGTGTTGTGGAGGCGATCGCGCTAGTGATCAATACGATTCCTGGAATGGTTCTTGGTATCGCATTTATGCTTACATTTACAGGAACAAACCTTCAAAGTACCTTTATCATATTGATCATATGTGATGTGGTCCATTATTTTTCCACGCCATATCTGATGGTAAAAAATTCTCTATCCAAAATGAATGCCTCATGGGAGACAACAGCCATGTTGATGGGTGACAGTTGGATCAAAACGATCATAAGAGTTGTAACACCAAATGCAATGAGTACGATCATAGAGGTGTTTAGCTACTATTTTGTCAATGCAATGGTAACGATCAGCGCGATCATTTTCCTTGCAGGAGCGCATACAATGGTGATTACAACAAAGATCAAAGAACTTCAGTATTATAACAAATTTAATGAAGTCTTTGTTTTATCGGTACTGATCCTGATCACAAACATTATTGCAAAATTACAATTTTTGGATGGATTAGTAAATAGAAGATCAAATAAAAATCAAATAGTGAAAAGGAGAAAAACTAAAATGAGAAAGTTGATGAAAAAAGCGGCTGTGCTTACAACGGCAGGTCTTATGGCAGCAACAGGATTTGTAGCAACAGGATGCAGCAGTTCAAACAAGAGTGCAAAAAATGACAAGGTGGTTATCTATTCTAATGCCGACGATGAAGCTGTTGAGGCGATGAAGAAAACATTAGATGGAAATGGGTACAAAGGGAAATACACATTCCAGACATTTGGAACATCTGAGTTGGGTGGAAAACTTATCGCAGAGGGAAATAAATTAGAAGCAGATATGATCACAATGAGTACATTTTATGTAGAGAGTGCTCAGAAGAAGCATAAGATGTTTAAGAATCTGACATTTGACCGCAATCTCATGAGAGAAGATGATTTTGAAAAATATGAATCCCCGATCACAGCACAGGAAGGAACTCTGATCTTAAATACAAAAGTAATGAAAGACAAGAATCTTCCAACACCAACTGCCATCAAAGACCTTGCAAAACCTGTATACAAAGGATACATTTCCGTTACAGATGTTAAAGCATCTTCTACAGCATGGTTATTGATCCAGGGATTAGTATCTGAATATGGAGAAAAAGAAGCACAGAATATCTTAAAAGATATCTACAAAAATGCAGGGGACCACATCGAAGATTCAGGTTCAGGACCAATCAAAAAGGTAAGAGCCGGTGAGGTAGCGATTGGATTTGGATTAAGACAACAGGCAGTTGCGGACAAGAAAGATGGACTTCCAATCGACTATGTAGATCCAAAAGAAGGAAACTTTACATTAACAGAATCAGTAGCAGTTTTAGATAAAGGAAAAGATGATAACAGTAAACTTGCAATGAAGATGGCAGAATGTATCATCAAAAAAGGAAGATCTAAATTAATCAAAAACTACCCAGTACCTATTTACAAAGGCGAAAAAGAAGACAAAGAGCAGAAATCTGGAAATCCAAAGACCTACAAAGAAAAACTTACATTAGATCTGTTAAAACAGCATCAGCAGTTATCTGAGAATGCAATGGGAGAATAGAAAAATGAAACAATATAAATTATTAACACCGGGACCACTGACAACAACAGAGACAGTTAAAAAAGAAATGATGTTTGATCATTGTACATGGGATAATGACTATAAAGAAATCACGCAGGAAATTCGTGCAGGGTTATTAAAGCTTGCACATGTTGATGAAGATACATACACAGCAATTTTAATGCAGGGAAGCGGGACATTTGGAGTGGAATCAGTTCTGACAAGTTCTGTAGGAACAAAAGATAAACTTTTGATCGCAGCAAATGGAGCGTATGGAGAGCGTATGGAGGATATCGCCAAACATGCAGGTATTGCCTATGAGATCTATCATCAGGATTATGATAAAGTTCCAGATGCAAAAGTGATCGAAAAGATTTTAAATGAAGATCCGACGATCACACATGTATCTATGGTACACAGTGAGACAACATCTGGAATCTTAAATGATATCACAAGTGTGGCAAAGGTTGTCAAAGCCAAAGGAAGAACGATGATCGTTGATGCAATGAGCAGTTTTGCAGGAGTGGATATTCCAGTTGGAGAACTAGGAATTGATTTTTTGATCAGCAGTGCGAATAAATGTATTCAGGGTGTTCCAGGATTTTCATTTATCCTTGCAAAGAAAGAAGCATTGAGGAAGACGAAAGGACAGGCAAGAAGTTTATCTCTTGATCTTTATGATCAGTGGGAGACAATGAATAAAGACGGAAAATGGAGATTTACATCCCCAACTCATGTTGTACTTGCATTTGCACAAGCGATGAAAGAATTGGAAGAAGAAGGCGGAATCCCTGCAAGAAGTAAGCGTTATCGTGATAATAACCGAGAAATCATTAAAAGATTCAAGAAAATGGGATTTAAAACATATATTGATGAAGAGCATCAAGGACCGATCATTACGACATTTTTATTTCCGGAAGATTGTAACTTTACATTTGAGGAAATGTATGATTACATAAAAGAGCGAGGATATGCAATTTATCCTGGCAAAGTAACCGAAGCCGCAACATTTCGAATTGGAAATATCGGTGAGATTTACAAGGAAGATGTAGAAAAGTTATGCGGTATCATGGCAGAGTTTTTGGAGGCGAGATAATATGGACAGAAAAATTGAAGCAGTCATCTTTGACTGGGCAGGAACTACTGTAGATTATGGATGCTTTGCACCAGTACAAGCATTTAGTGAAGTGTTCAAAGAATTCGGTGTTACACCAACGATGGAAGAAGTCAGAAAACCGATGGGAATGTTAAAGATCGATCATATAAGAACGATGCTTTCTATGGACAGAATTCAACAATGCTGGCAGGAAAAATATAATCGTCCATCAAATGAAGAAGATGTGCAGAAGATGTACGCAGTGTATGAAGCAAAGTTATTAAGTGTGCTTGATCAGTATGCAGATCCCAAACCATACGTACTAGAAGCGGTCAAAGAGCTAAGATTAAAAGGAATCAAGATTGGCTCTACTACAGGATATACAGACAAGATGATGACGATCGTTACAAAATGTGCAGAAGAAAATGGATACAGACCAGATGTGTGGTTCAGTCCAGATTCTGTAGAATTAAAAGGAAGACCATATCCATACATGGTATTTAAAAATATGCAGGAATTAGAAGTTACATCTGTAGCAAATGTTGTGAAAGTAGGAGATACGATCTCAGATATCAAAGAAGGAAAGAACGCAGGTGTTTTATCCATTGGAGTTATCGAAGGAAGTTCAGAATTAGGATTATCTGAGGAAGAATATGAAGCACTTTCACAAGAAGAAAAAGATAGTTTATGCAAGAAAGTAAGAACTTCATTCTTAGAGGCAGGAGCAGATGCAGTGATCTTAAATATGTCAGAGTTAAATGAATATATTAGAGAAGCCGAGGCGAGATAGAAAGAAAAGAACTCTGGTCACAACGATGAAAAGTATGTTGTGACCAGAGTTCTTTTGTGTTACTCTTCAGGGAAAACTTCATTTACAAGTTGACAGTATTCCTCATACTCATGAAATTCTGAAAGATCAGCAAAACCTTCGATCATTCCACGATAATACCAACTCTGCATCTTCTTATCCTTCATATTGAATCTCTCCCATAACTCTTCGCCAAGGATGTTATAATCCCGATAAAGTGCACGGATGTTAGCAAGCTTGTCACCAAGGGCGATGATCTTAGCGTTGCGGGATGCACGGTTCTTTAAGAAATCGATCGTATGGCCTTTTCTCTCAACCCATGTCTTACTCTTATCTTCACTTTCCTGATAGACATAAGAAGCAACGATATCACCGAATTCACGACGGATGTCCTCTATCGAGATTCCGTCACAATCTTCAACAACATCATGAAGGACAGCGGCACAAAGCATATCCTGATCGAGAGTCATAGCGGCAACGATGGCAGCAACTTCCATAGGGTGGATAATAAAAGGAAGATTGGTGCCTTTTCTTGTCTGACCGTTGTGGGCATTTGTTGCGTAGATAACGGCTTTTTCAAACATTGGAAAACTCCTTTATTAAAATAAGTTAGTGTAAAATAATTGTTAAGATAATCATAAAGCAATTTTTTTTTGGTATTCAAGTAGGAAATCCAAGAAAATAGAGAGGAAAATACTTTGTCACTTTAAAGCGTGTCAGTGTTGACTTTTTAAATACAGGAAGTTAAAATAAAAACTAAGTGTGATTAAAGAATGAGAAGATTTTGTGATCACCGCAAGAAAAAAGGAGAGTAAAACAATGACAGACAGCAATTTTACGATCGGATTTATCGGTTTAGGATTGATCGGTGGATCCATTGCGAAGGGAATAAGAAGAGTTTTTCCAAACTATACACTCATTGGAATGGATGAAAACCCGGATACGATCAAAAGTGCATTGGAGGATGGAATCATTGATTCAATTGCTACAGACTGCAAAACAGATTTTGCGGAATGCAACTATGTATTTTTGTGTGCACCGGTTCAATATAATGTAATGTATCTAAAAGATCTGAAAGGATCGATTAATAAAAATTGTATTTTAACAGATGTAGGAAGTGTAAAGGAAGAGATTCACTTAAAGATTGAAGAATTAGGAATGGAAGAATACTTTATCGGAGGACATCCGATGGTAGGATCAGAGAAGGCAGGTTTTTCTTTCAGTTCTGACAGATTAGTTGAGAATGCTTACTATTTTATCACGCCAACGAAGAAAGTCAGCGAACAAAGAGTGAAAGATTTTACAAACTTCATTGAAGAATTAGGAGCATTAACGATCATTCTGGATTATAAGCAGCATGATGCCTATACTGCAGCGATCAGTCATGTACCACATATCATGGCAGCAGAACTGGTACATATCGTAAGTAATATGGATACAGATGATGGAATCTTAAAACAGTTAGCTGCAGGTGGTTTTAAAGATATCACAAGAATCGCATCTTCATCTCCAGTCGTATGGGAACAGATTTCTTTATCAAATAAGAAGAATATCAAAGAATTACTGCAAAAAGCACAGAATCATCTAGGCTATGTGATCGCAGCACTTGATATGGAAGACAGAGAATATTTGAATAATTATTTTAAACAGGCAGGAGAATATAGAGATTCTGTGCCAGACAGTGCGGTTGGTCTGATCCAGAAATCTTACGAGATCTTTATTGATATTCCAGATGAACCAGGAACGATCGCAACAACGACAACCTTGCTTGCTTTGAATCATGTAAGTATCAAGAATATTGGAATCATTCACAATCGTGAATTCGAAGAAGGTGTTTTAAAGATCATGTTATATGATGATGAATCAGCAAAGAAGGCGACAAAAATCTTAAGAGATAAAAACTACACAGTATACGAGAGGAAATAAAAACATGAAATTAACAAAAAGTGCGGGACTTAGAGGAGAATTATCAATTCCAGGAGACAAATCGATCAGTCATAGAGCAGTTATGTTTGGATCTTTAGCGAAAGGAACAACACATATCAGCAATTTCTTATCAGGAGCAGACTGTCTGTCAACGATCGATTGTTTTCGTAAGATGGGTGTTTTGATCGAACAGAATGGAACGAACGTCACTGTTCATGGAAATGGACTTCATGGCTTAAAGGCACCAAGTGAGACATTAGATGTAGGAAATAGCGGAACAACAACAAGATTGATCTCAGGAATCCTTGCAGGTCAGGATTTTGAAACTGTATTATCTGGAGATGCATCCTTAAATAAACGTCCAATGGGAAGGATCATCAAACCATTAGAGCAGATGGGTGCAAAGATCACAAGTGTGAATGGAAATGGATGTGCACCATTGAAGATTGAAGGAACAAAATTAAATGCAACACATTATGATTCTCCAGTTGCATCTGCACAGGTAAAATCCTGTGTGTTATTAGCAGGATTATATGCAGATGGCAAGACAAGCGTGACAGAACCAGCATTATCAAGAAATCATACAGAATTAATGCTTCGTTCTTTTGGAGTGAAAGTAGAATCACATGATACAACAGCGACGATCACACCTCCAGAAGAGATGATCGCAACAGATATCGTGGTTCCAGGAGATATTTCTTCAGCAACTTTCTTTATCGTGGCAGGGCTGATCACACCAAATTCATGTATCCGTTTAAAAAATGTTGGAATCAATCCAACAAGAGATGGAATCCTGCGTGTATGTAAAGATATGGGAGCTGATGTTACATTAGAAAATGTAATCGATAATGGGGGAGAGCCAACAGCAGATATTGTTGTAAAGACAAGTAAATTAAAAGGAACGGTGATTGGTGGAGAAGTCATTCCAACATTGATCGATGAGATTCCAGTTATTGCACTGTTAGCAGCATTTGCAGAAGGTGAGACAGTGATCAAAGACGCGGCAGAGTTGAAGGTAAAAGAGTCTGATCGAATCGCATTAACGGTTGATAATCTTGTGAAAATGGGTGTTGATGCGACAGCGACAGACGATGGAATGATCATCAAAGGCGGTAATCCATTACATGGAGCAAGCATCAATTGTAAATACGACCATCGAATCGCTATGACATTTTCGATTGCAGGAATCAATGCAGAAGGAGAAACTGTGATCGAAGATTCAGAATGTGTGGATGTGTCTTATCCAACATTTTATGAACAGTTAAATTCATTGCAATAAATAAAATGCTATGATAAGAGTTTATAAGGAGTAGATAACAATGGAAAAGAAATATTTCTTTTTTGATATTGACGGAACATTGACAGATAGATCGACAGGGAAGATCGTGCCAAGTGCCAGAGAGGCGTTGGATCGTTTAGAAGCAAATGGACATTTTGTTGCGATCGCAACTGGAAGAGCACATTACAAAGCACGTAAATTCACAGAAGCTAATGGGTTTAAAAATATGGTCTGTTGTGGAGGCAATGGCTGTGTGATCAACAATGAATTAGTGGAAAATATTCCTTTGGATAAAGAAGGGTGTTTACAGATCATTCATCAGTCAGAAGAATTAGGGTATGGATGGTGTGTAGCTCTTGATGATACGAAAGATGTCTATATGACAGACGATAAATTTCTAAGACAGGTTGGAAAGAGAAAAGAACCGACCAGATATATCATTGATGATATGTTAGATATTGACAGTGTCGACGCGATTTACAAGATTTATGTAGCTATTCCAAAAGAGGAAGAAGAGAAACTTACAAAGAAAGAGTTGATCGGGCATTTGAGATTTGAACCAGAATATTTAATGTTCCAGCCAGATAATAAACGTGGTGGTATTGTGAAGATGATGGAATATCTTGGCGCAGATATTAAAAATGTGGTTGTATTCGGGGACGATTACAATGATATGGATATGTTCTGTAAAGACTGGTTTTCCATTGCTATGGGAAATGGATGCCAGGATTTAAAAGATATGGCAAGTTATGTGACCGATACAAATGTCAATGACGGTATTAAGAAAGCATGTGAACATTTTGAATGGATTTAATAAAGTAAAACAGCAGACAGAAGATACATCGGAGGGAAATATGAAACATTTAAAATTAGGGAAGATACAATGGATCGCATTATTGGTTGTCAGTGCAATGTTTGTGAATTTATGCAGCCATATGGTATTGGCAGCAGCAAGAGATGGAAATGATCCGGCACAGGGAACAACGGCAGAAGCAACAACAGCTTCAGAAGCGACAACAGAAGCAACAACAGCTTCAGAAGTGACAACAGAAACTACAACGGAACAGCAGGAAGAGACACAGTCTATGGGAGAATATAAAGCATTCTGGTTTTCTTTCTACGATTATGACTCTTATCGTGCAAAATATAAAAAGAGAACGGCAGCAAATTTCCGTACCTACTTTACAGGTGTTGTCAAAAAAGGAAAGAGTCTTGGAATGAATCGCGTGATCGTGCAAGTAAGACCATTTGGAGATGCCATTTATAAGTCAAAGTATTTCCCTTGGTCCAAATATATTTCTGGAAAACAGGGAAGAAATCCAGGATTTGACCCATTAAAGATCATGGTAGAAGTTGCACATGACAATGACATGAAGATCGAGGCATGGGTAAATCCATATCGTGTAACAACAGGTTCTACGAATTATAAGAAACTTGCAAAGAATAATCAGGCAAGAAAATGGCATGCCAAGAAGTCTACAAGAAGAAATGTATTATCTTATGGTGGAAGTTTGTATTACAACCCATCCAAAAAAGCGGTCAGAACACTGATCACAAACGGAGTAAAAGAAATCGTACAAAATTATGATGTCGATGGAATTCATATGGATGATTATTTCTATCCATCTTTTACAAAACGTAATGTCAAAAAGGCATTTGATGCAAAAGAATACAACAAATCTTCTTATAAGAAGAAAAAGAAAAGTATCTATACTTACCGTCGTGCACAGGTAAATACTCTTGTAAAACAGATGAAAAAAGCAGTAAAAAGTGTAGATCCAAATGTAACATATGGTATCAGTCCGGCAGGAAATATTGATAATCTGACGAGTAAATATTCATATTATGTAGATATCTATAAATGGTTAAATTCTACAGAATATGTTGATTATATCTGCCCACAGGTATACTGGGGATTTAAACATCCAACTGCAAAATTTAATAAAGTCACAGATCGTTGGGTAAAGGCAGCAAAGAGTAAGAAAGTCAAACTTTATATTGGAATCGCAGTATATCGTGCGGGACATAATGTTGGCCAGAATCGTGCAGAGCGAAAAGAATGGAAGAGTGATACAAAAGTCTTGAAGAAACAGGTCCAGTATGCAAGAAAGAAATATGTGGATGGATTTGCATTCTTTGACTATCAGGATCTAAAGAGCAAGACAAGTGCCGAAGCGGTCAATCAGCTCAAAACAGTTTTAAAATAAATATTACAGAGATCATTGCATAGAGATATGTGATGGTCTCTTTTTAGTTACAGCAGATTTCTTTTCATGTAAATTACGCTATATAAGAAATCTACAGCGAGTTGACATAATATGAAAAATATAATATTATATGGCATATAATATGAGTAAGGAGGATGCCAATGGTTTTTAATACAGGAGCTGCGCTGTTAGATGCGGTAGTTCTGGCTGTCGTATCAAGAGAACAAGAAGGTACGTATGGATATAAGATTACACAGGATGTAAGAGAAGTGTTAGAAGTATCAGAATCTACATTATATCCAGTATTAAGGAGACTTAAGAAGGATGGCTGCTTGGAAGTTTATGATAAGCAATACGGCGGTAGGAACCGCAGATATTATAAGATCACATCTGTGGGAATAGCACAGCTTTCGTTATATAAAGAAGAATGGAAACAATATTCCCAGAGAATATCTGGAATTTTTGAAGGAGGAGAGAGAGTATGAACCGGGAGGAGTACTTAAAGAGATTGTCTTTTTTACTAAAAGATCTTCCAAAAGAAGAAATTGAAGATGCGATCGCATATTATGAAAATTATTTTGAGGAAGCAGGAGAAGAGAAAGAAGAACAGGTGATCAAGGAACTTGGTTCCCCAGAGAAGATCGCGAGGATGATCCGTGATTCTATTCAGGGAAATCAGGCAAGCAGTGAGTATACAGAAGAAGGATACAGACAGGAAACTTACGAAGATTACCAGCAGATGGGCAGAAAAGACTCACAAAAGGAAGCCAAACAGGGCAGCAGATGGCATATGAAGGGAAGAAGAAACCGGAATATCATTTTGATGATCTTAATTCTTGTCTTTGTGGGAAGCTGGCTGATTCCTGGTATTTTTGGCATTGTGATTGGAATTGCAGGAGGAATTTTTGGCAGTTGTGCAGGATTGTTGTTTGGAGGACTTGGGTTGGTTGGTGCTGGAATTTATAAGATGTTTACGACAGTTCCATATGGTTTATTGTTGATGGGCGGCGGTTTTCTGATGATCGTTGGTGGAATTTTGTTATTATGGTTCCTTGTATGGATCTGTGCAACTGCCATTCCATGGATCATTGCAAAGATCCGTGAATTTTGGAACAGGAATTTTGGGAGAGGATGTGAATAAGTTTGAAGACATTTAAGAAAGTATGCATGATATTAATATCAGTAACGGCTGTTGCAGGGATCGGATGCATCATAGCAGCATTTGTTATGGGTGCAGATCCAAGACAGATTCGAAATTATGCAGAAGGAAAGACAAGCGGTAAATTACAGACAGAGGAACGAAATATAAGAGCAGATCAGATCCGGAAATTAAATATTGATATTGGAAGTGGAGATGTGAAGTTACAAAATGGGAATCAGGATCGTCTGATCATAAAGAAAAAAGGAAGCTGGGAGCCAGTGATATTAAAGTCAGATGGAGAGATTGAAATCAAGCAGAAGAGCAGACATTTTAAATTGTTTTGGTTTCAATCAAATGATGAGATCACAGTTATTCTGCCCAAAGGTGTTACCTTTGAGAAAGTTTCCATGGATTGTGGCAATGGAGACATTGCATCAGATTCTTTGAATATCACAGACGAACTTGACATAGACTGTGGCAGTGGAGATATTGATCTGTCAACGATCACAGCACCAAAGACAGAGATTGATCTGGGTTCTGGAGATGTCACATTGATAATGGCAGGAACAGAAAAAGATTATAACTATAATATAGATTGTGGAAATGGAGATGATTAAGATGGAGATATACTTTTCGAAGATGATCTAAAAAAACGAAATATCAATGCATTAAGATGGATTAATATAGATTGTGGAAGTGGAAATCTACGATCGATTTCGATAATACAATATTGTAAAACAAAGTAACAGATAGATGGAGGGAAAGGAAATGAAGAAAACATTATATAAATCAAGAAAAGACCGTTTTTTATTTGGTGTATGTGGAGGATTGGCAGAATATTTTGAGGTAGATCCAACTTTGGTACGAATCCTTACAGCAGCATTATGCACAACAGGAACAGGATTGTTGTTATATATTGTGGCAGCTGTTGTCATGCCGGAGCGTGTCGAGTAATTGTCTTTTTCTTGAATCAATCCTTGATGCAGCAAAATATGATGTGGCATGTACATCAAGTGGATCCAGCCGGCGGGGAAAGAAAGGAGAGCTCGGCAATACAGAGGCATGCGGGATTTGTCATAGTTTTGCAGCAGACGGAAGATGTATTTCTCTGCTTAAGATTTTAATGACAAATCACTGCGCTTATGATTGTAAATATTGCATTAATCGTAAAAGTAATGATGTGAAGCGGGCGACTTTTACGCCAGAAGAAATATGTGAGCTTACGGTAGAATTCTATAAACGTAATTATATCGAGGGACTGTTTTTGAGTTCCGGGATCTTAAAGAATCCGACTTATACAATGGAGAAGATGTGCGAGACATTATTGCTACTTCGCACGAAATATCATTTCAATGGGTATGTTCATATCAAGACGATTCCGGGAGCCTCAGATGAACTGTTGGCAGCGGCGGGGTATCTTGCGGATCGTATTAGTGTCAATCTTGAATTGCCAACAGAAGAAGGGTTACGTACATTGGCACCGAACAAGACCATGCCGAATATTTTGAATCCGATGGGACAATTAACTTTGACATAATCGTTCATTCCTTTCGTTTTTTAAGCGGCTGCTGTATATACGGGTTTGCCGTTTGACATAACTTCAAATTCAAGCGGAGCAACACCCGTACTTGCGCCTGCACCATTTG
>ENA-OQBD01000896-OQBD01000896.1-human-gut-metagenome-genome-assembly--contig:-NODE-896-length-14955-cov-2.873752_pt1 | contig 14955 bp, 21 predicted proteins | sample MGYA00242742_ERZ504543 | MGnify/ENA primary metagenome ERZ504543 (study PRJEB26092, sample SAMD00036239) | human gut metagenome | host: Homo sapiens | study: EMG produced TPA metagenomics assembly of... | reverse complement strand
GGCTTGCCCCGCACCAGGGTGTCTAGCTCCGGGTTGGCGGAGCTATACGGCACGCGGGCGTCCAGCAGCTCCACCACCCCGTCCACCAGAGGCAGCATTTCCTTGATCTGGCGCCGCGTCTTTGCCAAAAGGAAATACCGAGTATTATCTTCCGATGAATGATATTTTGTTCTTTGAGACAGCGGATCATGGAGTGGCGGCACACACCGGAAATGATATGTATGAGGCCGGATACAAGCTGTATGAATTAGAGGAAATACTTCCGGGATTTTTTATGAGGGTGTCAAAATCGACGATCTTAAATACTTCTCATATTTTTTCCATTAATCGGAACCTGACGGCATCAAGTGTCGTGGCATTTGAGAACACGCACAAAAAGGTGTATGTCTCAAGATATTATTACAAACCGTTAATCAGCAAATTAGAAGAAAGAAGGTTACATCAATGAAAAAGAAAAATATTGCATGGGGATTATTTTTTATATTTCTTGCGGCAGTGTATCTGGTGATCAGCAGTACAGGGATGGAACTGGGTGTTGGTTTGCCCGGTATTTTTATGACGGTCCTGTTTGTCTGGCTGTTTGTTGAGGGGATAAAAGATGTTAATTTTTATTCGATTGTATTTGCAATAGCCTTTATCTGCATTCTTTACAGAAAACCTCTTGGGCTGGAAAAATTAGGACTGACAAGCTGGACGATACTTGGTGCGGCATTGCTTTTAAGTATCGGTCTGTCTATGATCTTTAAAGATGTACGAAGAAAAAACTGGAAAACAAAAACCATAAACTGGGATGAACAAATGAGTACGCCAAACGGTGAGCAGTGCAGCGGTGAACACATCCGCTGCGAAAATAATTTTGGCTCTGCCATCCGTTATATCAATTCGGAGCATTTCTGCGATGCACAGCTTGAAAATAACTTTGGAAGTATGAGCGTTTATTTTGACAATGCCATAATCGCAGGGGAAGCGGCGTCGGTCGAAGTGGAAAATAACTTTGGGGAGACAAATCTCTATATACCAAAAGAATGGAAAGTGCAGAATGAACTGAAGCGTTCCTTTGGAGCAGTGGAGGAAATAGGACGCGGCGAAGGCAGCAGCGTTGCAACACTGTATCTGCGAGGGGCAGCAAATTTTGGAGTAATCAAAATTTATTATATCTGACCGGTAAGACCAGATGCTGGTGCAGTATGTGAATCATATCGATAGAATCAAAAAAGCGGTATCCGTTATGTGGCAACGGGTACCGCTTTTTGATAGTCAAAAATTTGAAAAATACCTTTTGACACCCGAATCTTCATAGAAAATTACTTCCTATGAATGAAAAAGTTCTCCGGATGACATGCAGGTTATTCCTCATCATCTGCATAACTGGTATCTTCGTGCAGATTCGGGATCATATCAAGACCACGGTTTGCATCGATCTTCGATCTTTTCCGAAATGGTAATCATTTCCGGCAGGATCGCATTTAAAAAGATACCTGCGATTGCAGCGATGGCAAGGGAAGTAAGTGTGATGGAAGTTCCGGCAACGGTAAAGTAAGCCATCTGAAAACCAAGACCACCACGAAAATCACACCGGCAATGATAAGGTTTCTGGATTTGTAAAATCAACATGGTTCTCTACAACATTCCGGACACCGATCGCAGAGATCATACCGTAGAGCATAAAGCTGACACCACCGATGATCGCAGATGGCATAGAACCGATCACTTCAGCCATTTTTGGAATGAAGCTTAAGAGAATCGCATAACATGCTGCTAACCGGATCACTTTCGGATCGTGAACACGGCTTAATTCCAGAACACCGGTATTTTCACCGTAGGTTGTGTTAGCAGGACCACCGAAGAGTGCGGAGAGTGCAGTTGCAAGTCCGTCTCCGATTAATGTGCGGTGCAGTCCCGGATCCTCGATAAAGTTCTGATTTACAGTCGCAGAGATCGCGGAGATATCTCCAATGTGTTCCATCATGGTTGCAAGTGCGATCGGAGCCATGACAAGGATGGCAGAGATATTGAATTTGCAGATGGAGAATGCAGGAACACCAATCCAGGAAGCTGCTGCGATATTTGAAAAATCAAGGATTGCAGAACCGTCCGCATTTGTCATACCAAGTGCATTAAAGATAAGAGCGGCACAGTAGGAAATGATAACACCCATCAGGATAGGGATAATTTTGAACATGCCCTTTCCCCAGATATTAAAGATGATGATGACTGCAAGGGCGATCAGTGCTAAAAGCCAGTTCTTAGAAGCGTTGTTTACCGCAGAACCTGCAAGACTTAAACCGATACAGATGATGATCGGACCGGTAACGACCGGCGGCAGGAAACGCATAACCTTTTTGACACCGACAAGCTTGATGATCAGTGCTAAGATCAGGTATAAAAGTCCGGCAACAACAACACCGCCGCAGGCATAGGACAGTTTGTCTGCATTCGACATCTCAGCAAATACACCGGAATCCATGGAAGCGATCGTGGCATATCCGCCTAAAAATGCGAACGAAGAACCGAGAAAAGCCGGAACTTTAAATTTGGTGCAGAAGTGGAAAAACAGTGTGCCGATACCGGCGCAGATCAGGGTGACCTGAACATGCAGGACATCCTCCCCAAAATAACTGTTTACCAGGATCGGGACAAGAATTGTTGCGCCGAACATGGCAAACATGTGCTGCAGACCGAGCAGCAGCATCTTTGGAATGCCAAGAACTGAGGCATCACGGATTGGTTCATTGTTTTGATTCATAGAATCCTCCTTTGTTTACTTTTTTATCCCATAAGAAACGCACCTTCGATGGAAAGTGCGTTGTGGAATCAAAATTGGGTTGTAGCAGTTTTTTCATAGCTGCGTACCGGGATCCGGTTCAATTCGTCGGTGCAGTCGAGATAAAAAATAACGAGTGTTTCTGTCTGATATGGAACGACCCAGAGGGATGCGATGCCAAAGGAACAGAGAACCAATAAGCCATATCCGATAAAACTGAGCAGAATATAAAGCAGACGCAGACGGTTGCCGTGCATGAGAAGTCTGCATTCTTTAAAAACTTCCAGACATTTAAGCTCAGGATGATCGAGTGTGATATATCCGATAAAATGATAGGTAAGCATAAAATAACAGCTTAAGATCAGAGAAAGGATTCCCGTCGCTGCTGCAATTACAATAGAAACCACTGAAAAAATCTGCGATCACTGCATAAGTAAAACCACCGATCACAGGAATCATGGAAACAAAGATCATCAGTAAAAATAAAAATCCCGCGATAAAAAATCGGTCTGTATTTTTCTTAAATGGATCAAAAATATCGCGGACGAGAAAATCATTTCCGCGTGTCATGGACAGATGGATCTTTGCCACGCCGCATCCTAACACAAAAGAGACAACAGATATGAGAAGCTCTGCGATCAGTGAGATCACAAGCTGCATATTTGTCGGATTATCTCCCATGGAAAACGAAAATGGAGATTCGATCAAAGTTGCGATCAGTGTTGTGGCAGCAAAAGCTGCCATCGGAACACGGTATCTGTCATTTAAAATATCACGCGCAATGCGTTTGAGTTCTTTTGATGTGCGTTTCATTCGGTAAATAACTCCTTTTAGATCATACAGCAGCGGTTACAGCGTTGCTGCAATTAGAATAAATTATAGCATAGGTGGCGGGGGGTTGTATAGATGTGTATTTCTGATAAAATGTGGGGGAGGGTGTTGATGGCAAATGGTGTGTGTTAGTGTTTTGGTGGGCAAATTGCACAAACCAGTCTCAGCTTTGTGCGATTTGCCAGCCGCTACTTTGTGAAACATCATTTGCGTCAACACTTAAAAGATATACTTCAATGGGAAAAGAACAGGATTAAGATATCAAATGGAAAAAAGAAATAATAATGAACATAAAAAAATAGATAATGTTTTATATATACTTGGTCTGAGCGGCACAGTCATCTGCTGCGTGTATCTGCTCATTTCAAAAATAACCGGATTTCGTATCGAAAACTATCTCTACCCGTGCCTTTTCCACACCGTAACCGGATACTACTGTCCGGGCTGTGGAGGAACCAGAGCGGTATGTGCTCTCTTTCAGGGACATTTTCTGATATCCTTTTTGAAACATCCGTTTGTACCGTATGCAGCAGTACTCTGCGCGTGGTTTTTATTAAGCCAGACGATCGAACGTCTCTCACACCATAAGCTGCCGCTTGCAATGCGCTATAAAGACCGTTACCTCTGGATCGGACTTGCAATCCTTATCATCAATTGTATGGTAAAAAATATCGTCCGCCTCTTCTGGGGTATAAGCCTTTTATAATAGAAGATGTTGATAGAAAAAATAGCGGCGCAAAATCTGCCACCCACGAACCTTCAAACCACCTTTTGTCCCCTGAATCTCCTACAAAAAACTCAGTTCTGCGGAAACAGCATATTATAATCAATCCCCAGCGATGTACAACTTTCCCGCATCATATTTTCAATTCCACCATAGTAAACGTTAGCGAATACCACCGAATAAATTAAGAGCAGCACAATAATGCCAAGCGCTACGCTGCTTAAAGTAAGCCCAAGCTTTGCACGCCCGGAAAATGTTGTCTCACCGCCGCGTGAGAGCAGTGCAAACACGATGCCGAGCGCACCGCAGATTAATGCCGGATAAACCAGACAGAACGTTGAAAGTGCAATGATCCCCATGATAAGGGAAAGATTTTCCATATGTTTTGAATGCCGGTCAGGCGTTGGTCTGTAAAACTGATGATCCATAAATAAGCCTTTCTGAAAATAAATAATATGATGTGGATAGTGTATCATGCGGTGTGGAAAAAAAACAATGTTACCTTGAATCACTGTGGACATTTCGTTATAATAAAGATATTGCGTCGGAGAAAACGTTAAAATCCGGTGAGAAAAAAGGAGTAACTATGGATATTATTGCAAAGATTTCCGAGGAACTCGGAATCCGTAAAAATCAGGCTGAAGCAGCCGTAAAGCTGATCGATGAAGGGAATACCATCCCGTTTATTGCCCGTTACCGCAAGGAGGCAACCGGAGCACTTAACGATGAGGTGCTTCGTAATTTATATGAGAGACTGACTTATTTAAGAAATCTCGAGGAGCGCAAGGAGACGGTTCTTGCAGGCATTGAAGAACAGGGAAAACTGACAGACGAATTAAAAGCGCAGATCATGTCTGCCGAAACAATGGTTGTGGTGGAGGATCTCTACCGGCCGTACAAACCAAAGCGCCGCACCAGGGCGACGATCGCAAAAGAAAAAGGATTAGAGCCGCTTGCCGGCATCATCACGTTACAGATGTTAAACACATCCTTAGAGGAGGAAGCAGAAAAATTTGTTGATCCGGAAAAAGAAGTGACGAGCGCAGAGGATGCGATCGCCGGGGCAAAAGATATCATCGCGGAGAGCATTTCGGATGAGGCGGATTATCGCAGCCGGATCCGTGATCTGACGGTCAAAAAAGGACGCATGATTTCTGCGGCAAAAGATCCGGAAGCAGAGTCTGTCTATGAGATGTACTATGAATTTGACGAGCCGGTGGCGAAACTTGCCGGACACCGTATTTTAGCGTTGAACCGTAGGAGAAAATGAAAAATTCCTGACGGTAAAGATCGAGGCACCGGTCGAGGATATTTTGCGTTACCTTGGAAAAAAAAGGTGATCGTGCGCGACAACCCACAGACGACGCCGGTATTAAAAGAAGTGATAGAAGATGCCTATGACCGTCTGATCGCACCTGCCATTGAGCGTGAGATCCGCAGTGACCTGAACCGCAAAAAGCCGAGGATGGTGCGATAAAAGTATTCGGGAAGAACTTAGAGCAGCATTTTGATGCAGCCTCCAATTGCAGGACAGGTTGTACTTGGCTGGGACCCTGCATTCCGTACCGGCTGTAAACTTGCCGTGGTGGATCCGACCGGAAAAGTGCTCGATACCACAGTAATCTATCCGACAGCACCACAGAATAAAGTGGAAGAGGCAAAAGCGGTTTTAAAGAAGCTGATCTCGAAAATATCACATCACACTGATCTCACTGGGAAATGGTACAGCATCCCGCGAGTCCGAGCAGGTGATCGTAGAGTTATTAAAAGAGATCCCGGTCAAAGTACAGTATATCATTGTCAACGAGGCAGGAGCTTCCGTATATTCTGCAAGTAAGCTTGCAACGGAGGAGTTTCCACAGTTTGACGTAGGACAGCGAAGCGCGGCATCCATGGCACGCCGCCTGCAGGATCCGCTTGCAGAGCTTGTAAAGATCGATCCGAAATCCATCGGTGTCGGTCAGTATCAGCACGATATGAACCAGAAAAAATTAAGCGAGGCACTCGGCGGAGTCGTGGAGGACTGTGTAAACAGAGTCGGCGTTGATTTAAATACGGCATCTGCATCCCTGCTTGAATACATTTCCGGTATCAGCAAGGCAGTTGCAAAAAATATTGTGGCATACCGTGAGGAAAATGGCCGGTTTGAGGCGAGAAACCAGCTCTTAAAAGTAGCAAAATTAGGACCGAAAGCATATGAGCAGTGTGCAGGTTTTCTGCGCATCAACGATGGTAAAAATCCGCTGGATGCGACCGGTGTACATCCGGAGAGTTATGCAGCGGCAAAGACACTGTTAGAGCGTCTCGGCTATACGACGGAGGATGTGAAAGAGCGCAGATTAGACGGCATTTTCCCAAAAAAAAGTTTCCAACTATAAAAAGGCTGGCAGAAGAACATTGGGCGTGGGAGAGATCAACACTGCAGGATATCGTAAAAGAACTTGAAAAACCGGCGCGTGATCCGAGAGAGGATATGCCAAAGCCGATTTTGCGCAGCGACGTCCTTGAAATGAAGGATTTAAACCGGGCATGATCTTAAAGGGAACGGTCCGGAATGTGATCGACTTTGGAGTTTACAAGTTAGCTCTGGCGTTGGTTTCAGGTACGTGGAGTAAAGTTGTTCGGTTTACACAATTCGCTGTGGGTTGTGAGTGCCAGAGCAAGTTGTAAATTTGTTCTTCCGAAAGAAATGTTCCCCTTCTTCCTGTTGGCTGGAGAAAATATAATTGAGAAACATATTTCCGCAAATCCTGTCTGTGGAACAAATATAAAGGCACCAGAACCTGCAGTTAAAGGCGCTCCCGGAAGAAAATTCATGTAAAAGATACCATTGTGGTATCTATGCCAATAAAATTCATGTAAAAGATACCATTGCGGTACCTATATATTGAAAATTTAACATTCAGATACCGGAAAGTCTCTATAGATCAAAAAATTGCTTTCCATGGTACCACTTTCTTCGAAAAAAAGCGGTACCTGGAAAAGCAATTTTTACTATATAGGTGACATTTCCTGATTTCAAGCACTAAAATTTTCGGAAAACCGTCACCTAAACCTTTAATTTTTCATCTATAGATACCCGGCCTTATCATCAAGTGATTTAACCGGGTGTTTTTACGTTTATTTCAGTTTATGGGATTCGCATATCCTTTCCAGGCGCCCCTTAACTGCAAGTTCTATTATGGAAATTTCTATTTGTCGTTAATTAAGTATGTTTGAAAAATAAAACGGAGACATTTTTGATGATTCAGGATATTATTATAGTATAAATAAAACCTTTTTGCCAGTTCAGGACAATATAAAAGTGTAAGGGCAAACCCCTTAAATCGATTTAAGAGAGAAAAATGGATCAAGGGATGATAAGCACGAATTTGAGCAGTTTGTCACCGAACATGGAAAAGAAAATTCTGCGGTTCTGCAGGATGAATGCCGGGAGTACAGAGCGTGGAAACGAACTGTATCAGGACACCATGGTAAAGCTGTTGGAAAAGCAAAAAAAGCTTGATGCGGCGCAGAATATAAAAAGTTATGCCATGCAGACAGCAATCCTGCTGTGGAAAGCCCGGAAGATCCGTCGCAGAAACAGGCATTTTTAAAGCTGCAGATAAAATAAAAAGATCCTTATAAATTCCTTAGAATTCTCCTTTATACTGATTTTACAAATCAAGAGGAGGATGAAACATGGAACAGAATATGATCACGATCAGAAATCTGTCAAAAGAATTTAAAGGACAAAGCGTTCTGAAAAACATTACAATGGAAATCCCCAAAAACTGTGTATACGGGCTTTTGGGGGCAAACGGCGCGGGAAAATCCACGCTGTTGAAAACAATCACCGGATTGTTAAACCCTACGTCCGGGGAAATTTATTTTGAGGGGCATAAGTGGACACGGGCGGATCTGGCGGACATCGGTGCACTGATCGAGACACCGCCCATTTATGAAAACCTGACGGCGTGGGAGAACATGAAAGTGCGCGCGCTTCTTCTCGGAATTCCGGATGAAAAAATTCAGAAAGTACTTAAAACCGTCGACCTGACGGATACGGGAAAGAAAAAAGCAGGGGCTTTTTCCCTCGGAATGAAGCAGCGGCTTGGCATCGGTCTGGCACTTTTGAATGATCCGAAACTGCTGGTACTTGACGAACCAGTCAACGGGTTAGATCCACTTGGAATTCAGGAGCTGCGCGCACTGATCCGGAGTTTCCCGCAAAAAGGCATTACGGTGATCATTTCAAGCCACATTTTAAGTGAAATCCAGCAGACCGCCGATTACATCGGGATCATTGCAAAGGGAACGGTGGGATTTGAAGGAAAACTGCAGGAACAGCAGGATCTGGAAGCATTGTTTATGAAGGTTGTCGCAAAAGGAGGGAATGAATCATGAAACATTATTTTCAGGCGGAACAGTTAAAATACCGTCATACCTCCGTGGCAGCAATTACGCTCGGCATGCCGGTGTTTACGGCGTTGCTGGCATTCTGGCTGACCTCTTCCTATTTTTCCATTGATGTGTACAACTGGTGGTACATCGGGCTGTATCCGGGGTTTCTGGGCATTTTGTGCAGCATCATCGGGAAAAAGGACAAACAGAAAAAGAATTACACGATATGGTCACTGCCCTGCGGCATGGAACAGATCTGGGACGCAAAAATCCTTGTCGGAATAAAGATGTCGGCGGTTGCAGTTGCTGGACTTACGCTGTTTTCCATGATGGGGCAGATGCTGCTGGAATCTGTGGGGAATCTGAAGATGAGGCAGGCAATCCCGATTCCAGCACAGATACTGGCAGGAATTGTGTTGTGGCTTACCACACTCTGGGAGATTCCGTTCTGCCTGCTTCTTGCACAGAAAATAAGCACATTTCTGATGCTTGTGATCCATGTTGGAATCTATAGTATTTTGTCTACGTCGGTATCGTTAAAACCGTGGTTTGCGTTGTTTCCGGGAGCGATCACATCGCGGCTGATGTGTGTCGTGATCAAAGTGATGCCAAACGGACTGCCGTTTGAGCCGGGGCAGGTGACCTATTCTCCGGAACTCGGCAGAGTGAGTGGTCTGTTGATTGGAATTCCTGCCGCACTTCTGTGGTTTCTGGTATTCTGGCTGGCAGGCAGAACATGGTTTCGAAAGCAGGTGGCAGAATGACAAAACGTGTGATGGGAAGTGTCCGGGCGGAACTTTTGAAAATGAAGCATACTTTTTTAATTCCGTTTCATGTGGCGATGCCGGTTATCATCGCTGGTTTCATGCTGTTTTATTATCGCGGGACCATAGGAAATCCCATGGGACAGACCATGGCATATTTTGAACTGATCGGTATCGGGCTTCCGTTTGTGGTGAGCATTGTGTGTGCGGGAAATATCGGACTTGAGGAGCAGAATCATTTTCAGGTATTTCTCGGGAACTACAAAGTAAAGGGCAAAGGGTTTGTTGTAAAGGGCGTGGTTCTTTTTGGCATGGGGTTTCTTGCAATTTTCGGGGCAGCAGTTCTTTTTGCTGCCGGGTATCATTTTTTACTGGGAAAAGAGGGGATTGGCATGCGGTATGTGCGGCTGACGGGGACACTGATTTTCGGAAGTGTGCCGTTGTATCTGGAGCATTTGTTCCTGAATCTGATCTTTCCAAAGACCGTATCCCAGTGCGTGGGCGTGGCGCAGTCGGTGGTGTCCGCCCTGTTTCTCACCGGGCTTGGGGAGGGCAGATGGCAGTTTTTTCAGGCTACGTGGAGTGCAAGGGGCATTCGGTATTGCAATGATCCCGTAAACGGGAAACGTGTGTTGTTTTGTCTGTTGCTCCTGTTTCTGATGTGTGTCATAATCGGAGTATGGTTTCATAAATATGAAGGAAGGCAGTGCAATGACTGAGATATTGGCAATTGATGATGACCGGGAAATTTTAGCTGTGATCAAAAAAGCACTTTTGCGGGAAGGGTATCAGGTGACGGCACTTGAAGATCCGCTGCAACTGGAGGAAGACAAACTGGGCAGATACCAGCTCATTCTTTTAGATGTGATGATGCCGGGCATAGACGGGTTTGATCTGTGCCGCAGAATCCGCGAAAAAGTGGATTGTCCGATTCTGTTTCTCACGGCAAAAACCGAAGAGAAAGACGTAATGACCGGGCTTGGCGCGGGTGGGGATGACTATATCACAAAACCGTTCGGGATCGGGGAACTGCGGGCGAGAGTTGCTGCACATATCCGGCGGGAAAACAGGGAAAAAACGCATACGATCTGTATCGGGGAGGTGCGTTTTTCCATGCAGGAGAGAAAAATCTATGTGCAGGAACATGAACTTGTTTTTACAAAGGCGGAATATACGATCTGCGAATTTCTGGCATTAAACCACGGACAGGTATTTTCGAAAGAACGGATTTTAGAGCATGTATTCGGATTTGACGGGGACAGCAACGGTTCCGCAATTACGGAGCATGTAAAAAATATCCGTGCAAAATTCCAGAAATTCGGGATCAACCCGATTGAAACGGTTTGGGGGATCGGCTATCGATGGAAATGAAAAAAAGAAGACAAAAAACACTGACCGGGCTGTTTTTGAAATTTGCGGCGTTATTCTGTCTGGATACGTTCGGAATCGGAATGTTCTGTCTGGTGCTTCTGGTATTAAGTCCCATGACAGGATTTACGCTGCCTGCCAATTATGCGGAGCTGCAACTGACGGACCATACGGAAGAAATTAAGGCTGCGGGGACAGATGTGGAAGCCCTGATTCCGGATGGATGCAGATACGGGATTTACGATGCGGCGGGGCGGTTTAAGACCGGAACTTTTTTGGCAGACGCGCAGAAAAGGGCATGGCAGGGGTATAAAAACGGCAGTAAGTATGCATCCATGGGAAAGTATTACCGCTATATTAAGCAGAACAGCGGCGATATCTGTATTGTAAAATACGATTTGCATATGAGGTATGCGTACGATAAATTAAACGGCATTGTTCCATCTCTGGAGATACTGACACCGGTGCTTGGCGTGGTGCTGTTTTTCCTGCACGCCACATTGTTGTCCGGTCATTTTGCAAAAAAATTAAAACGGGAGCTTAGGCAGCTACGCGAAGTTACGGAAAAAATTGGACAAAATGATCTGGAGTTTGAAACCGGACCATCGCAGATTAAGGAGATTGACGATGTGATGTCCTCACTTTCCGGCATGAAAGAAGCATTAAAAGATTCGCTGACCAGACAGTGGGACGCACAGCAGCAGAAAAAGAGCAGCTTGCGGCACTGACACACGATATCAAGACACCGCTTACTGTCATCAAAGGAAATGCCGAGCTTTGGCGAGACGGATTTGTCTGCGGAAAATCCGGGAGTGTACGGATGCTATTTGGCGAATGTGGGCAGCATGGAGCAGTATTTGGAGCATATGCGGCAACTGCTGTATGGACGTGACCGCGCAGAGGAGACAGAAGTAGTCACCTGTGCGCGTTTGAAAGAGCAGTTCAAAGAAGCAGCCATGCAGATTGCGGCAGCGGAAAAAGTTCCGGTTGTTTTTCAGGAGGATTCCCTGTGTGGGAATGTATGCTGCAAGCCAGGACCGGTTGGCAGAGCGTGGAAAAATGTGGTCAGCAATGCGGTGGAACACACAGACCGGGCGCGCGGGATCGTGGTGCGCCTGCAGATGGAAGTGTATGAGGGGCAGGAGTATCTGACTGCAACCGTCCGCGATTTTGGAAAGGGTTTTTCGGAGCAGGATCTCATCTATGCAGATCAGGAATTTTACAGCGGGGATGCCAGCCGGCATGACCGGACGCATCAGGGGCTCGGTCTTGCGATCGCAAAAAAATTCTTAAAAGAGCAGGGCGGCATGCTTTGTTTTTACAACCACGCGGAGTCTGGAGCGGAAGTGGTGTGCCGGATCAAAACGGCTGAGTTGTTTTAAACAATACATCGTCAAATCGGGTAAATGGTAAGTATAAAATTTGAAAGCCAATATTATCATGTATGGAAATGTAAACGGTTACATGGCAAAAATAACAAAATAAATAGGGAAAATGATCTGAAAAAGAGAAAAAACTGTGCAATACAACGAAAACAAAGAGCATGTATTGACATAAATTTTGCATAAGCATATAATGCAATCAATGAAAACGGTTACATAAGGAGGCGTTAACTATCGATAAAAATATCACAATATCAGATATTGCAGAGAGAGCAGGAGTCTCCAAGGCAACGGTATCCAGAGTATTGAACTCTCCGGATATTGTAGAAGAACATACAAGAGAAACTGTAAGCCGGATTATAAAAGAGTTACATTATACACCATCCCAGACGGCAAGAAATCTTTCTATGAAAAGTTCATCAACAATTGGTGTTATCGTACCAGAAATCAGTAATACCTTTTTCGGAGAATTGTTTTCAGGGGTCGAAGATGTAACAAAGAAACATAACTATTCTCTGCTTTATTCTGGAAATGACAATGATAAAGAGGCTGATTATAAAGCTTTGGATATGATGAAAATGCAGCGGGTCAGAGGATTATTATATATTCCTGCAGTGAACTATGCAGCATTAGGCATTCTGGATAAGTTGCAGCGAAAGCTGGATCGGATGAATTGCCCGATTGTATGTATGGATCGAGACGTTGGACTCAAATGCGATATTGTTCATTTGATGATCAGAGTGCGGTTCGTAAAGCAGTGCTTGCCTTGGCGAATGAGGGGCACAGTAAGATTGCAATTATTATAGGTGAGGAAGAAAATATTCTTTCCATCCAACGTTTTGAAGGCTATCTGGAAGGCCTCAAACAGGCAGGAATCCAGTATGATGAGAAGCTTGTATTAAGAGGTTCCTATACAAGGGTGTCTGGTTATCAGGTAACAAAGAGGATGATTGCACAGGAAGATCAGCCGACGGCTGTGATTACATGCAATAACCTGTTGAGTAAGGGTTATTTGCAGGCGGTATGTGAACATACACACGGAAAAACCGATTTGTATACACATATTGGTCTGGATGAGATTGATATGATGCAATATCTTGGTATTCCTTATAATTGTATCCAGCGTGATGCATATGAATTAGGTCGTTCGGCGGCCGAATTACTGATGAAGAGGATTGAACAGCCGGAGGAAGCATATCAGCACATGATATTGAGTTCTCCGTTAATTCATCAGACGTTCTAGTTTATAAAAGAGTGATTGTGTGTTACTCATAAAATACACAATCACTTACTTATTACAAAAAAATGAAAGCGGTTTCATTAAACGAAAGGAAGGTAAGATATATGAAATTAGCAATGGGATGTGATCCGGCAGCGTATCGGTTCTATCAGAAATTATTAGAGAGAATGAGAGACGAGGGGTACGATATTATTGACATCGGATGTGAGTCCGAACAGGAAGCCGATGGCGGAAAATATGCAGAAATAGCAGAAATTGTTTCAAACAAAGTTGTGAACAGAGAATGCGATTATGGAATTCTTATTTGCGGAACCGGTCAGGGAATGGCAATGGCAGCTAACAAGATTCCAGGAATTCGTGCAGTGCTTTGCTACGATGTATTTCCGGCGGTTCTTAGCAAGAATGATAATAATGGAAATGTTTTGTGTACGGGCGCATGGTTTATGGAGAAGAAAGGAATTGATTTCACAATGGCAATGATTCATGCGTGGCTGTTCTCTGGTTATACAGGGACACATGAAGATGGCATGCAGGCGCTTAGTCGCCTTGATCATAAAAAATACCAGGAGGTGATGTAACATGGATCGTTTTCAGGAGTTGTCAAAGATTGCATTGGATGAGTTATCAGAAGTTTTTGCAAGAATGAGCGATGAAAATGTCAGGGAACTATTGGAGGAAATCAAAAAAGCAGACCGTATTTTCCTGCTGGGTGCAGGAAGAGAAGGGCTTTCGACGAGAGAGTTTGCAATGCGGTTAATGCATTTGGGGAAGGAGTCTCATTGGGTATGGGACGATACAACTCCATCAATGGGCAAAGGTGATTTGTTCATCTGTGCATGCGGAAGCGCAGACGTGGCGCATGAAAATATACTTTGTGACAATGCAAAGAAAACCGGCGCAACGCTTATTCTGATTACGCCATCTGCGAAAGGACATATTCTGGAGATTGCAGATAAGGTGATTCGGATTCCGGCAACGGCTTATAAGGCGGTATATAATTCGGAGGATGAATATGTACCGACGGTTCAGATGATGGGGAATCAGTTTGAACAGGCATTACTTGTATTTTTTGATGTAATTGTAATGATGATTAGTGAAGAAATGGGAATTTCCAAAGAAGAGATGGAATCCCGTCACAGAAATATTGAGTAGATTGTCAAAGGGGGACAAAAATATGGCAAAAAAATTATTGGCAATGGTTTTGGGATTAACAATGATGATTGGTGCTGCGGGATGTTCAGCGGTTGATACAGGATCGGGAAGCGGTAGCACAAAGTCCGATACGCAGGTAAGCGTGAGCGCAGATTTATTAGATGCAACACAGTATAAATCAGATAAAGAGGCAGCAGATTGGACGATCGCAGTTGTTGTAAAAGACGGAACTTCCGATTGGTTTAAGCGTATGCAGGTCGGAGTTGATGAGTTTGGACAGACAAAGACGGTCAATGTTATCCAGAAAGGACCGGCTAATGCAGATGCAGCGTCTCAGGTTCAGTTAG
>ENA-OQBD01000895-OQBD01000895.1-human-gut-metagenome-genome-assembly--contig:-NODE-895-length-14957-cov-3.670465_pt1 | contig 14957 bp, 16 predicted proteins | sample MGYA00242742_ERZ504543 | MGnify/ENA primary metagenome ERZ504543 (study PRJEB26092, sample SAMD00036239) | human gut metagenome | host: Homo sapiens | study: EMG produced TPA metagenomics assembly of... | reverse complement strand
CTTTAATTGTGCTGTCTGCCTTTGTTGATTCCGTGCTGTCTTTCTTGTCTTTTCTCTGTGTTCTTCTGCTTTGCAGCTTTTTTCTGATTCTTCTATATAGGTTCTGCCTTTTTCATCTGCGTTCCCGGCTTTGGACTTACCATATATCATACCAATCGATACAAATATCATACAGATTCCCAGTATTAACCCGGATTATAGTTTCTCGTTTTATTCCAGACATTTTTCTGATTCCCTGTCTTTTTTCTCTATCCTATTCCATGTTATTGAAAATGATTCTCTTTCTTTCATAAACTTTAGTATCAATATAGCACATCATATCAGAGAATCATAGAATAAAATCTGTCTCCTTTACTTTCTCCCCTAAATCCGCTATACTGAAAATCACTTGATACAAAAACATTCTTCGCCTGACCGGCATTTTTTCATATTTATTATAAGGAGGATTTTGCCATGTTCCGCTTATGGGGAAAAGAATTTAAAGACAACCGTATGATCAAAGACACCACCATCTGTGATGACAGCGACGATACAAGAACCCACAAGATTTTCAATGCTCTGGATGAGATCTGCTATGAATTTGATCTCAGCAAACCAATCTGGCTGGATGTGAATATCAACGAATTCAAGCGACATTCCAAAGCGAGATTCTATCAGGACAGTTTCGTGGATTCCATTGATTTTGATTTTCTGGAAATTCAGGTGATTGAAGAATAGAAAAAGAGAGGATTTTTCAGCCAGATGAAAAATCCTCTCTTTTTCTATCGTTTCGTCTCATCCGAATAAATTCCACTGGAAAGATATTTCTTTTCCTTATTTACCTATCTGTTTAATAGGTTTTTATTGTTTTGAATTATATCGTCTTATAACATATATGTCAAGTAGGAAAACTATGTTTTTTTGTACAATTCAAACAGCATCTCTCCTGACATCTTCCTGTTAAATAAAAAGAAACAGAAATCCCAGACAGCTTTGCTTTTGCATCTGTCTGAACTTCCTGTTTCTTTTTATATTTCTCTCAAATTTTTTTATTCTTCTAGAATCTTCACCCCAAACTTCGGGAGCATTTCTCCCTTTTCTACAGCATTTCCACTTAATAGATCCATCTTTCCTGCAAATTCTTCCGGAATTTTCAGATCTTCATCCTTAAAGTTCATCACAAAGTAGAAACTCTTCTCTTCTCCGTTACGTTTTACAATCTCCAGTCCGTTACCATTTTCTGCAACCGGATTTACCCTGGCATCTTCTGCTGCCATAGTAAGAATCTTATCTGTTCCAACAACTTCCATACAGCTTCCAATATAATATAATTTTCCTTTTCCATAATCATGTCTGGTCACTGCCGGCATGCCTGCATAGAAATCTTCGGCATATTCGCCCAGTACCTCCGCACCTTCCAGATGCATCAGATCACAGACGATCTTACATTTACTCTGGCTTCCGTCCTTAAAAGTTACTATATTATACTGTTCCGGTGCAAGGGCATCGATTTCTTCTACCCAGATACCGGCCATCTCCTTTAACGGTCCCGGATATCCACCCAGATATACATTGTCTGACTCTCCGACAATACCACTCATATAAGTCGTCACCAGAATACCGCCATTTTTTACATATTTCTCCAGTGCTTCCTTCATCCCCGGTTTTACCATATAAAGAACCGGTGCTACGATCATCTTATATTTAGAAAAATCTGCATCTACCGGAATCATTGTAACCCCCATATTATGATCATAGAAATAGCGGTAATACCGATGGATCTGATCCACATATTTGAGACTGATGGATGGTCCACTTGTGTATTCCAATGCCCAATAGTTATCCCAGTCAAAGATTACACCGACCTCTGCTTCATTAACAGTTCCCGGAATCACATTACTCAGTTTTTCCAATTCTTCACCTAACTGTTTCACTTCGCGGAACACTCTTGTATTTTCCGTTCCAGCATGAGCAATGACTGCTCCGTGGAACTTCTCACATCCGCCTACACTTCGGCGCAACTGAAAGAACTGGATTGTATCCGCACCGTGCGCCATGGTCTGATAGCTCTGCGCGCGCATCTGACCCGGACGTTTAAGTGAGTTATATGGCTGCCAGTTCTGTTGGCTCGGTGTCTGTTCCATCAGCATAAACGGCTGATCTTTGAGTCCACGCATCAAATCATGCTTCATTGCGACCAGACTCCATGGTGTATTATAAGAAGGATAATTATCCCAGGAGATCACATCCATTTCCTTTGCCCATTTGAAATAATCAAGTCCTTTAAAGGTTCCCATCATATTTGTAGTGATCGGTGTCTCTTTGTCAAATTTACGGATTGCTTCTTTTTCCATCTTGAAGTTATTCAGCATTCCGTCTGAATTAAAGCGACAATAATCAATCGATAGTCCGGCAAAAGCTGTCATATGCGGTTCTGCCGCATCTTCAATCCCGTCACCAAGAGCATCTGGAAGTACTATTTCATCCCAGTCATAAATCGTATGTCCCCAGAATTCGGTATTCCATGCTTTGTTCAGTTCATCCAGTGTCTGATATTTTTCACGCAGCCAGACTCGGAAAGCTTTCTCACAATTTTCACAATAGCATTCTCCACCGTATTCATTGCTGATATGCCAGCAGGTCACATGCGGATTGTCCCCGTAACGCTCAGCAAGTTTCTCTGCAAGGCGGGATGCAAACTTCTGAAACACCGGTGAATTCGGGCAGGCATTATGTCTCTGCCCGAATTTGTGATGTCTTCCTTCATAATCCGTTCTTGCTACTTCCGGATAACGTTTTACCATCCATGCCGGAAGCGCACCTGTTGAAGTTGCAAGCACGATATCATAGTTCTCGCGGCTCAGCATATCGATGATCTCATCCAGCTCTGTAAAATTATAAGTTTCCTCTGACGGCTGGATCTTTGCCCAGGAAAATACATTGATCGTGGCACTGTTGATCCGGGCATCCTTGAAAATGCGCATATCTTCTTTCCAGATCTCTTTTCCCCACTGATTCGGGTTATAATCTCCACCGTATAAAATTCTCTTAAATGGTCGTTTCATAATATCTCCTTTTTCTTCTTTTTCTTTTCTGCAACTGATATTCTGTCTTGATTATACCAAAACTGGACAGTTTTACCAGTGCAAAAAGACCGGCAGTCTCAAACCGTCGGTCCTTTCGTCATATTTTATTCTCATGGCATGTGATGTAATTATGCAAGTTTTTCGCCTGTGAGCATCTCATATGCCTGCAGGTATTTTTCGATTGTCTTATCCACGATCTCCTGCGGAAGTGTCCAGTTATTATCCGGATTGGCTGTGAGCCAGTCACGTGCGAACTGCTTGTCAAATGACGGCTGTCCGTGTCCCGGTTCATAACCATCTGCCGGCCAGAATCTTGAACTGTCCGGTGTCAGCATCTCATCACCGATCACCATGTTGCCTTCTTCATCAAGACCAAATTCAAACTTGGTATCTGCAATGATGATTCCTTTACTAAGTGCATATTCTGCGCATTTTTTATAGAGAGCAATCGTGTTGTCACGAAGCTTTTCTGCTAATTCTTTTCCTCTTCCCGGGAAATATTTTTCCAAATGATCGATACTTTGTTCAAAAGAGATATTCTCATCATGATCACCGATCTCTGCTTTTGTAGATGGTGTGTAGATCGGTTCAGGAAGTTTGTCTGATTCCTGTAATCCTTCCGGAAGTTTGATTCCGCATACAGTTCCATTCTCTTTATAGCTCTTCCAGCCACTTCCTGTGATATAGCCACGAACGATACATTCGATCGGAAGCATGTTCAGCTTCTTGCACATCATGGATTTGCCTTCATATTTCTCCTGCTGGAAGAATTCCGGCATATCCTTTGTATCTACAGAGATCATATGGTTCGGAAGAATATCTTCTGTCATATCGAACCAGAATTTTGACATCTGTGTCAGAACAGTACCTTTCTTAGTTACTTCATTATTCAGAATCACGTCAAAGCAGCTGATACGGTCTGTTGCAACCATGATCAGGCTGTCGCCATTGTCATAAATCTCACGTACTTTACCTTCTTTGATCGGTTTTAATTCCTGCATGTTCTTACACCTCATTGTTTTATTTTCTTGTAAACTGAGTTTTATAAAAACTCTCAAAAGCGGTGCACTTTGGATACCGTATCCTCCGCATCTGCACCATATCTTGCATCCTAGATAACCGTAACACCGAACATAATGAGTGTCAAGAGAAACAAGGTTTCTGGCTTATTAGCATTTTTTATTAGCATTTATTACTTCGATTGCAGAGATCATTTTTTCCTTTAAAATGATCTCTTGACATTTATCTTTTACCGACTATACTGTATTATAATAAATCAATATCATAAATACATATTTAATATACCATACATATATTTATGACATAGAAAAAGGAAGTGCATTCTATGCAGCAAGGCGTTATAGAAAAAAATCATATGGATATTCTCTGGCATGATTATGCTCTGAATAAAGAGGATACCCTTCCGATCACAGAAGCCAGCCTTATCGAAAAAGCTTCCATTGTAGGAAGAACCGGTATGATGCTTCTTTCCTGTGGTACCGGTGCATGGCGTGTCCGCAGTTCTATGAATACGCTTTCCCGTGAACTCGGGATCACCTGTACCGCTGATATTGGTCTGATGTCCATTGAATACACCTGTTTTGATGGTGAAAACTGTTTTTCACAGTCGCTGTGCCTGACTAATACAGGCGTCAACACATCAAAACTGAACCGCCTAGAGAATTTTATCAATGATTTCCCAACAAAAGAAAAATATCTTTCCGGAGAACAGCTCCACTCTTATCTGGATGAAATCGAACGGATCCACGGTCTGTATTCCCCGATTGCACTCGGATTCGCCGCTGCACTTGCCTGTGGCGCATTTACCTTTCTTCTGGGTGGCGGTCCGGTGGAAATGCTTCTCGCCTTCTGCGGTGCCGGAATCGGTAACTTTGTAAGATGCAAGCTGACCAAACACCATTTTCACCTTATTTTTAGGTATTACAGCCTCTGTAGCAGCTGCATGCATAGTATATGCCGCGCTTCTGAAGTTGACAGAAGTCCTGTTTGGAATTTCACTCGACCATGAAGCCGGTTATATCTGTTCCATGCTTTTCATCATACCGGGCTTTCCATTCATCACCAGTGGTATTGACCTTGCAAAACTGGATATGCGGTCCGGTCTGGAACGGTTGACTTATGCAATGATCATTATTCTTGTTGCAACCATGACCGCATGGATCATGGCACTGATCCTTCATTTGAAACCGAACGACTTTCCGCCACTGTCACTCACACTCTGGCAGCATATTCTGTTCCGGTTGCTCACCAGCTTCTGTGGAGTCTTTGGTTTCTCAATTATGTTCAACAGTCCGAGGGAACTGGCTGCAACCGCTGGCATCATCGGCGCAATTGCGAATACTCTCCGGCTTGAACTTGTTGATCTGGCATCCCTGCCGCCTGCTGCCACCGCATTTATCGGCGCACTGACTGCCGGAGTCCTGGCTTCAGTCTTAAAAAGCCGGATCGGTTATCCAAGGATTTCACTGACCGTGCCATCCATCGTCATCATGGTACCAGGACTTTATCTGTACCGGGCAATCTACAACCTGGGCGTCATGTCACTTCAGACCTCCGCTTCATGGTTTGCGGCTGCGCTGCTTATCATTCTTGCTTTACCACTTGGACTGATCTTTGCAAGAATCCTGACGGACAAGACCTTCCGTTATTGCACGTAAAACAATGTTTTCGATAAAAAAACTGGTGTATGAAAATGTTTGTCATTTTTCATACACCATTTTTATCTGCTTTATTTACTGTATATAATCTGGTCTGCCTTTTCTATATGTCTTTCCAGCCTGTCTGAAAAATGTTCAAGTGGAAGAAATACTCCCATTTCATCATATTTCTTTCCGTCCTCTTCCAGTGAATCCTGTCCATAATACACAACCGATTTTGGCAGGTCTTTCTGAAGCTCCATCATGATATCCCACACTGCTGCATAAGCTTCTGCTTCTGTCTTTTTCTCTTTTACCGTATCCGGAAGCTCATAAATCAGAAGGACTCCGTTATGTTCTCCCATCTTATACTCCTGAGTCTCCATCGTCTCCGGATCATAAGAATGTCTTTTTCTGTATCCGTGCGCCAGATACATTTTCACTTTATCACGCTTCTGATAAACTTTGCGGAACTTTTCATATTCCTTTTCCTTAACGTGAACCGGCAGATCTTCCAGCAGATTCCCGTCCTCGTCAGTCAGAAAATACGGATTTTTCTGTCCGTCCGCATTAAACCTGAACGGCACAAGGAAAGCATTTCTCAAAAGATCAAACATACTGTTCTGGCACACTGCCATCAGAAATGCCGTCAGATCTTTATTTTCATATGCGTCAAACAGCGCACTTGTAAACTGCTTTGCCGGAAGATTTTCTGTCATAAATTCATCTCCGGAATCAATTGCATCATAAAAAGTGCTTTTCAGGCGTCTGCATGCCTCCGGATTTTCCAGAATCTTGTCAAATAACATCTCCGCCTTTTCTTCTCTTGGAAAAATCGTTGCCATATCTATCCTTCCTTTACTACAAATCATAGGATTATTTTTAATCCGACTATATTATAGGTTTGTCCAATTAATTAGTAAATTGTATAATTTATATTGCAACTATATCAAATAAACATAACGCTAATCTTGTATTTTTTTCAGGAAATTATACCTGGATGCTTTTTAGGAATCCGTGATTCTCTTTACATTTCCAGTACACATGTTAAAATAATTTCAGCAAATACTTTTTGGCTGCTTTGCAGCCAGACAGAAAGGATTCTATCTATGTCAGATTATTATATTTCTCAAATCTACCCTTCCGACAAACGCGCCAACGCTGAAGTCGATGCGCTCCTTATCTCAGAAGGGATCCGCAGGGATGCCAACCTGGATTACACATGTGGAATGTATGACGATGAGATGCACATTATTGCAACCGGAAGCTGCTTTGGCAACACCTTACGGTGTTTTGCCGTAAGCCATGAACATCAGGGTGAGGGACTGATGAATTCCATCGTCTCACATCTGATCGAGTTCCAGTTTTCAAGAGGGAATACTCACCTTTTCCTCTATACAAAATGTAATTCGGCAAAATTTTTCGGTGATCTCGGATTTTACGAAATTGCCAGGATCGAAGGACAGATTGTTTTTATGGAAAACCGCAAAACCGGATTTCAAAACTACTTGAGCAGCCTTGCAAAAGATCCGCTCCCGGAAAAGTATGCACCTGATTTATACGAGACTGCAACAGATACTGATGCATATTTACCCAAAAAAGTTGCTGCCCTTGTCATGAACGCCAATCCGTTCACCCTCGGCCACCAGTATCTTGTCGAAAAAGCTGCCGCTGAAAATGACCTGCTTCATCTCTTCATCGTCAGTGAGGATGCAAGCCTGGTTCCGTTTCAGGTAAGAAAACGACTCGTCATGGAAGGAACTGCACATTTGAAAAACATCTGCTATCACGACAGCGGTCCGTATATCATCAGCAATGCCACCTTCCCGAGCTATTTCCAGAAGGATGAAAATGCAGTCATCGAAAGTCATGCCATGCTGGATCTGACTGTATTTACGCAGATTGCAAAGATACTTGGCATCACACGCCGCTATGTGGGGGAAGAACCGACAAGCCTTGTCACCGGAATTTATAACCAGATCATGTCTGAGAAGCTGCCGGAGCAGGGAATTGAATGTATCATCGTACCACGAAAGACCTGCGAGGACACACCGATCAGTGCTTCCAATGTACGCCTTGCCCTGCAAAATGATAATTTCGATACACTTGTAAAACTGGTTCCACAGACCACACTGGATTACTTCAGAAGTCCGGAAGCCGCGCCTGTGATCGAGCGGATCAAAAAACAACAAAATGTAATTCATTATTAAAAACAAACAAAAAGGCAACGACCTGCGCACTTTACTAACAGACCGTCTCTGCCTTTCAGTCTCAGATAACCCAGGAGGAATCAAAATGGAAGGACAGGAAGTTGTATTAACCGACATGCTCGCCTGCCGAGAGCGCCGCGTCAATACACAAAACGCATATATTCAGAAATACCATTGCCCGGTGATCTCATTCTGCATGAATATCCCGGGGCCAATAAAGACAAATGACAAGATCAAAAAAGCATTCCTTTCCGGAAAAGAAGCTCTGTTTGATGCATTACAAAAAGAGAACATTCTGGTTCTCACACAGATTGAATTTGATGATAAGACCGGAAATGAAATCATTCTTGCAGTTGACTATCCGGCAGATAAAATCAAAAATCTGACTACAGAAATCGAAGAAACGCATCCGTTTGGACGACTTTTTGATATGGATGTGATCGGAACTGACGGGGAAAAGCTCTCCCGCGGTGTCTACCGTAAATGCCTGATCTGCGGCTGCCAGGCACAGGAATGTGCCAGGTCGCGGAAACATACCGTTGCTGAGATGCAGGCGAAGATTGAAGAGATGTTGTCATAACTTAAGATAACACCACGTTTTTATAAAAAGACCTGCGGTATAACCGTTTCATAATACATGGAACGGCTATACCGCAGATCTTTTTCCTTGTAAATGCACAAAGAGAACACAGCTTCAAAAGCCGCATTCTCCTGCTTTTTGCGTTATTCTATTTCTAAAAATCTTTTCACCTTCTCCGGCTTATCGAGATGTTCTCCAATCATCTTCTCCATCCAGACCATATGATACCATCGTCCAAATTTATATCCACATTTTTGGAATGTTCCGATCATTCTGTATCCCAGATGCTCATGGAAGCTTACACTGTTCTTAGTCAGATATTCATCCTCTACTTCTGGATATGCGATACACGCATAACGATTAAGAATATTCTGCGCCCTCAAGGCATCTTCGAGTGCCTGATAAAGCAATCTACCGACACCGCCATGCGTCCTTCCTCTTTTTATATAAATACTGGTCTCCACAGACCAGTCATATGCGGCCCGTCCGTAAAAAGCACCGGCGTAGGCGTATCCGATGATCTCACTTTCTTCGACTGCTACCAGATATGGATATTTTTGAAGCGTATGCCTTATTCGACCGATAAATTCTTCCAGAGTTGGAACCTCATACTCAAATGTAATTGCTGTATCCGTTACATAGGGCGCATATATTTTCAGAAGCTCCTCCGCATCGGCTTCTGTTGCCTGGCGAATTTTGATTTTATCCTCTGTTTTTTTCATTTCTTACATATTCCTCTTTAAATCCAATTTTTATCAATTTCCTCTTTCAAATCACAAAACATTCTGTAAAACCTGTTAATCCTCATATTTTTTCATAAAGAATTCTCCCCTCTTTTTGGATAGATTCTCGTAGTGCCTCCTGCATCTCTCTATCTAAATCTACAATATCAAATTCCAGAAGCGTAGAAGTTTCCTCATCAACATTCAAAGCAAAACGTTCAAAATCACCACCACTTACCGCAATATCAATATCACTGGTTCTTTTAAAATCTCCTCTTGCTCTGGATCCAAAAAGAATTACCTGACAAATATTATATTTTTCTGCAAACGAAATGATCTCATCTATTACTTTTGTTTTTATTCCTGTATTCAGAAAAGTCCGCATGCTATCTACTCCATTCTTTTACTCATCTTCACACACTTCAATCTTAAACACATTGATCGTATCCACATCCGGACAGCAAAATACTGCGGTTCCAGATTTCTGTCCCGGAATATTTCCTCCATACCGCAGGATATCCACATAAGGAAAAGCAACATGCATCGCCATCGGACACAATTCTCCTCTCTGGGTATCAAAGTCATAGCTGTCTCCAACCTTATGTCCACGATGACAACCATTTGGTCCTTTCCTGTCGATCAGTGTGATCTTTATCTTTGGTCTTCTGCTCATGATATAATCTCTTTTCTACAATTCTTTCCGGTCAAAGCTTCCCTGAATGTTCATCTCTTCCCGATATTTTGCCACCGCTCTTCTGGACAGTGTAATCTTCTGCTCCTTCAGTTTTTCTACAAGCTTGCTGTCACTGTACGGTTTCCTTTTGTTTTCTTCATCGATCAGCTTTTTCAAAATCTTTTGTACCTGAAGTGCCGATAATTCTTCTCCTGATATGTCTGAATGAATCTTCTGTGTAAATAGTTTTTTCATCAGGATCACGCCACCCGGATACTGCAAATACTTGCTTCCGACTGCTCTGCTTACCGTAGACGGATGAATCTCCAGTTTCTCCGCAAGTTCGCTCATCGTCATCGCCTTAAGCTCTCCGGCACCCTCAAAAAACGGTTTCTGCACTTCCAAAATCTCTCCGGCGATCACAAGGATCGTCCGTCTCCTCTGTTCGATACTGTTCAGGATAAATCTTGCCCTCTCCAGTTTTTTCCGAAAATATTCTTTCAGCTCCTCATCCTTACTCTCGCCGATCATACGGATATAATATTCATTCAACGAATAATTACCAATCCATTCATCATTGAGCGAAATATCCCACGCACCATCTCTTTGCGTAATAATAACGTCCGGAACTACATAATCCGTATTACCTGAATTAAATCCGGAAAGCGGTCTTGGATTCCTTGTCTTGATCATTGCAATATATTTTCTTACCTGAACAGAAGAAATTTTCAGATGCCTTGTGATCGTACTGATCTTTCCGGAGGCAATATCTTCCAGATGTTCCCGCAGGATCTGATTTAATACTTCATCTTCGATTCCGTCTGCCTCAAATTGGGTGATCAGGCATTCTGCAAGATTCTCGGCAAAAATCCCGCAAGGTTCCAGTCCTCGCAGATCTTCCAGACATTTCTTCGCTTCTTCTTCCGTCACGTCTGCTATCTTTGCTGCTTTCTCTACCGGATAAGGATAAAATCCGTCATCATCCAGGTTCTGGATCAGATATTCGATCAGATCCCACTCCTTTTCCGTATAATCCGACTTATTGAGCTGATCTTTCAGATAAGCAGTCGGGTCAATGCCCTCCTGTTTTGCCGGAAGGATTTCCCTTCTTCTCTCTTCTTTATCTTCCGATCCATATCCTTCATTGAATGTCTGCCCATGCAAATACCATTCATCAAACTCCTGTACTTCCCCCGGTGCACTTTCCCCTGTCTTATCCATCAAAGGATTCTCCATATATTCTTCATTCAGAAAAGTATACAGATCCTGATTACACAGATTCATGATCTCCAACGACTGAATCTGTGTCTGCGACAGGCTTTGCTTTTGTGCTAATTCCAAATTATTCTGCATATCGTAAACCTCACCGCTTTATCAAAATGTATTTATAATCTATTTTAACAATTTTGCGCGGTGCATTCAATATTTAATCCCGGATATTATGTAACCAAAAACAGTACCACAAAGATTCCTCTTTGTGATACTGCCTTTTCCTTTTTAATAGAGTTTTCTGTAAATATCCAATACTTTTTCTCTGTCAAGTTCGACAAAATTATTCGCCATCAGTCTTCCCTGATTCTCCATCACGGAATCCGTAAATTCTTCCAGCTCTTCTTCTTTTACTCCGTACTCATGCAACGCTTTTTTCGGAATCAGATGATTCAATAAGGTTTGTAAATATGAATAATTCGATACTGGAAACAGCCCTCCAAATAGATTTCCAGATATATTTGATCAGCGAACGCGCCAATGGCGCGTTCGTTATACTGTCAGAATATCTCTTCCAGCCTCCGTACCGCCTCTTCCAGCACATCAAGATCCACATTGGAATAGGTCATCACCAGCGTTTTTGCATATCTTTCCTCTGGAAATGAACAATACTGGGAAAGACAGGATACTCCAATCCCGCGCTGTTTTGCCGCCCATCGAATCTGTATATCGGTCAGGTCCGTATCCAGCTTCACAAGCAGATGGGTTCCACTTTCCCCACCTGTAATTTCAACTACTGGCAGCTTTTTCGATGCCCGGAGCAGACTGATCAACTGCTGCCCGCTCTCCTTGCAGTACATCTTCATCCGTCTCAGATGCCGTTCAAAATAACCGTTATTTAGAAATTTCGCCATCGTATACTGCTCACAGCTGGACACCGGATTTGCAAATTTATTGGCGGATTCCCGACAGCGTTCCATCAGCTTTTCCGGCAACACCATATAGCTGATGCGGACTCCCGGTGCCAGAGTTTTCCCAAAGGTATTCATACAGATTACCCGGTGATGCCGGTCCATGCTTTTCAGAGTCGAATTCATCTGTGACTGGTACCGGAACTCACAATCATAGTCGTCCTCCAGAATATAACGGTCCGGGTACTCGCTTTCCCATTCCAGGAGCTCCTGCTTTCTTTTTTCCGTCATTGCAATTCCAAGCGGATAATGATGCTCCGGCGACACATGGATGACTGACGCTCTGCTTTTTCGCAGTTCTTCCATACAGATTCCTTCTTCATCCATACCCACACTACACCAGTTCAGATGCAGGTCCTCATAAATCCACGGAATTTTCCGATATCCCGGCGTCTCTGCGGCATAGATGGCATTTTGTGGCAGAACTTTTAGCATCCGCGCATTCTTTTCATAGATCTTTGCCACAAAATATCCCCTTTTTTCTCTGGAAATAAGATACCCTTCCGCCAGAAGCTGGTCATAGGCATTCATGACTGTCCGCACGCTGATCCCGTGACTCTCTGCCATTTCCCTCTTCGAAGGGATCCGGCTTCCTGCTTCAAGCCGTCCTGCCAGAATATCCTGTTTCAGACACTCATACAGATTCTGGTACAATGCTTTTCCCTTCTCTTTTTGTAAATGATAATTCAGCATATCTGGTCTCCTTTTTTTCTATCAGTCTGGTGCTTTTTCTTTTCTCTCCCGTTCGCTAAAATAATACCCATCAAGACACACTTCATTACAAACGAAACGGAGGATTTAAAAATATGGGTATTTATGCAGTAACCGGCGGTTCCAGTGGAATCGGCGCAAAAACAGTAGAATTATTAAAACAGAACGGGCACGAAGTGCTCAACATCGACCTTCGCGGTGGCGACATCACAGCAGATCTTTCCAAACAGGAAGGACGCGAGCATGTCATCTCTGAGCTCCACAGACTCTGTCCGGATGGTCTTGACGGTCTGATCTGCAACGCAGGTGTATCCGGCGCATGTGGCAATCTGAAACTGATCGTATCTTTGAACTTTTTCGGAACAGTTGTCCTGATCAAAGGTGCCTATGATCTTTTAACTATCTCTATGTTTTTCCGAAATAAATTTCTATTCCGCCAGTATGCAGTTATGGAATCGCATATCATAAGTGATACACAGGCAGAATTCATTGCTTCTTTCGGTGGTTACTGTGTGATGGCGCTGGTTAACCTTCAGCAGATTACCGAAGATGGTCAGATCCGTCGTCTGACTGTCAGACCTCACTAAATTTCACTGTTGCTATCCTGGCATTGTATTTACATATCCTTTTGCCCAAAATCAATGAACCATCTTGTACAGCGATGCCAGTTCCTTTTATCGAACAGCCACAGATTTTCTGATCTGTGGCTGCTTTCATGTACATTTCAAGCCATTTTACGATTCTTAAATCTGTAAAATAAATCTTATTGATTTATATTTTTCTCTTCCATATATTTGATCATCGCTTCTGCTGCTTTTTTTGCACCATCCACCGCATGCACGACCGTCTTCGATCCGCTGATGACGTCACCAGCTGCAAAGACACCTTCTTTTGTCGTCATATAATTTTCATCTACGATCAGAAGTCCGTTATCTCCACCTTCCAGTCCAAGAGTGGTACGGATCAGCTTTCTTCTCGGTCCCTGACTGATGGAAATAATCGTAGAATCTGCCTCTATCTGGATCAGTTCATCCTCTGTTCCGATCACCTTGCCTTCTTCATCCAGGATTGATTTCTTGAATACCGGACCTTTTTCATTGATACTCTGGATCGCGTAACCAAAGGCAAATTCTGCCCCGTCCAGTTTGGTATACGCTACTTCATGAGAACTTGCAGCTACCCTCGTTCCTCTGGCGTACATTGTCACCTGACGCGCTCCATTCCTGAGCGCCGTTCTTGCCACATCCATCGCAGCATTTCCCATACCGATCACGGCAACCTTTTCACCCAGATTGTATGCAGATGCATTTGCCAGATAATCAATTCCGAAGAAGACATTTCCAAGACATTCTCCTTCGATTCCGAGATTGTGTGCTTTCCATACGCCGGTTCCGATAAATACGCTTGCATAACCATCCCGAAGCAGATCTTCTATTTTCAAAACCGCACCGATCGTTGTATTCGGTCTTACCTTTACATCCAGCTCCTGCAGACGGATCTGATAACGGTCAAGAATACTTTTCGGCAGCCTGAATTCAGGAATTCCATATTGCATGATCCCGCCGATCTTATCTTTCCATTCAAAAATCGTCACTCCATATCCCTGCTGTGCAAGCTTGATCGCTACCGTTATTCCTGCAGGACCGGCTCCGATTACTGCCGCTTTCTGACTTTTCTTTTCAACCGGCAAGATTTTCATACGTTCCAGATACATATCCGAAATATAGTTCTCTATACTGGAAAAATGTACCGGATTCCCTTTTCTTCCCAATACGCAATGTCCTTCACACTGCTGTTCATGATTACAGACAATTGAACAGATCACCGACATCGGATTATTCTGAAAAAGTTCCTCACCGGCTTCCATCAGCCTGTTTTCCTTGAACATCTGGATAATATGTGGAATCGGAGTATGCACAGGACATCCCTGTTGACACATCGGTTTCTTACAGTTCAGACAACGGTTTGCTTCATCAATAATGTGTAATGCCATCTTCATTTCCTCTCTGTCTCTGAAATTTATGTTATAGACGAATTGGCTTTGCATCCACTGCTCACACAATCCCCCTGATACCATCATAGCTCAGAAACCGAGCGTAATCTAATTCCATTCATGAACTCTGCGTATAACTTTTGTCTATTTCCACTTGCTTTTTCAA
>ENA-OQBD01000890-OQBD01000890.1-human-gut-metagenome-genome-assembly--contig:-NODE-890-length-15019-cov-8.615633_pt1 | contig 15019 bp, 9 predicted proteins | sample MGYA00242742_ERZ504543 | MGnify/ENA primary metagenome ERZ504543 (study PRJEB26092, sample SAMD00036239) | human gut metagenome | host: Homo sapiens | study: EMG produced TPA metagenomics assembly of... | reverse complement strand
ATGTCTAACTATAAATTTGAGACCCTGCAGCTTCACGTTGGCCAGGAGCAGGCCGATCCCGCAACCGATTCCCGTGCAGTGCCCATTTACCAGACCACTTCCTATGTGTTCCGCAACAGCCAGCACGCAGCAGACCGCTTTGGTCTGGCAGATGCCGGCAACATCTACGGCCGCCTGACCAACTCCACGCAGGACGTGTTCGAGAAGCGCATCGCTGCGCTGGAGGGCGGCGTGGCTGCTCTGGCAACCGCCTCCGGTGCCGCTGCCATCACCTACACCATCGAAGCACTGGCACAGGCTGGTGACCACATCGTGGCTCAGAAGACCATCTACGGCGGCAGCTACAACCTGCTGGAGCACACCCTGACCCAGTTCGGTGTCACCACTACCTTTGTCAATGCACACGATCTGGCTGAGGTGGAGAATGCCATCCAGCCCAACACCAAGGCCGTCTATCTGGAAACTCTGGGCAACCCCAACAGCGATATCCCCGATATCGATGCCATTGCAGCCATCGCGCACAAGCACGGCCTGCCGCTGGTCATCGATAACACCTTCGGCACCCCGTACCTGATCCGTCCCATTGAGCACGGCGCAGATATCGTCGTCCATTCCGCCACCAAGTTCATCGGCGGCCACGGCACCACGCTGGGCGGCATCATCGTGGACAGCGGCAAGTTCGACTGGAAGGCAAGCGGTAAGTTCGGCAACATTGCTGACCCCAACCCCAGCTACCACGGCGTTTCCTTTGCCGATGCAGCAGGCCCCGCAGCTTTTGTCACCTACATCCGTGCGATCCTGCTGCGTGATACCGGTGCCACCATTTCTCCGTTCAACGCCTTCCTGCTGCTGCAGGGTACCGAGACCCTGAGCCTGCGTATCGAGCGCCATGTGGAGAACACCAAGAAGGTAGTCGAGTTTCTGGCAAACCACCCGCAGGTGGAGAAGGTCAACCACCCCTCCCTGCCGGATCACCCGGATCACGCCCTGTACGAGAAGTACTTCCCCAATGGCGGTGCATCTATCTTCACCTTCAACATCAAAGGCGGCCGCGAGGAAGCATTCAAGTTTATCGATAACCTGAAGATCTTCTCCCTGCTGGCAAACGTTGCTGATGTGAAGAGTCTGGTCATCCACCCGGCTTCCACCACCCACAGCCAGCTGAATGACGAAGAGCTGGCCGAGCAGCAGATCTATCAGAACACCATCCGCCTGTCCATCGGCACTGAGCACATCGACGATATCATTGCTGATCTGGAAGCAGGTTTCGCAGCCGTCCGCGGCGAGTAAATCTTATCCCCTTAAAACCTCCGACAGAATGTGTATGCCTTGTTTTTTCTCCTGATCTCTTCCAAAAATTCCTTATATCCTAAACACAGCAAAAGGGTCCCGGAATTCTCTCCGGGACCCTTTTGTTGTTTGCGGCAAAATGCCGTCAGCCTTTCACGCCGCCCAAAGCAACACCGCGGACGATGAACTTGGAAAGCAGCAGATACACGATGATGACGGGCAGAATGGCGATAGCCACCATCATGTAAACCTTGCCCATATCAAACTTGAGGAAGTCTGCACTGCGCAGCTGTGCAATCAGGATGGGCAGGGTCTTTTTGTCGGCGCTGTCCAGCACCAGAGCGGGAATGAAGTAGTTGTTCCAGCTGGCCACGAAGGAGAAAATGGCCTGCACTGCCAAAGCGGGCTTCATAATGGGCAGCACGATCTTGTTGAAGGTGTAGAACTCGCCTGCACCGTCGATGCGGGCAGCCTCTACGATCTCCATGGGAAGGGAAGCGTCCAGATACTGCTTCATGAAGAAGAACACGGTGGGCGCTGCAATGCTGGGCAGGATCAGCGGGATAAAGCTGTTCTTCAGGCCCATCTTGGTGATGAGCTGCAAAAAGCCCAGAGCGGACACCTGCGTGGGCATGGTCATGATCAGCAGGATAATGGCAAACGCGGCCTTTTTGAATTTGAAGTTATAGGCGTAGATGCCGTAGGCCGTCAGGGCCGAGAAGTACACGCTGAACGCCGCCGAGCAGGCAGAGACGATCAGGCTGTTGCGGATGCCGGTGATGACAGGGATGTTAGCATCGGCCAGCACGTTCTGGAAGTTGGTAATGAGCGATTTGCCCGGCAGCAGCGAGAAGCCTTTCTGGATCTCGAAGTGGGTGCGGGTGGAGTTGATCACCAGCACATAGAAGAAGAACAGGCACAAAAAGCTGATGAGCACCAGCACCAGATAACACCATGCGCGGCGTGCAGCCAGTGTTGCTTTTTCCGATTGATTTCTAGGAGTGTGTGCCATAATCATTTCCCTCCTTTTGCTGCCTTTTTGGCGGCGTTCAGTTCTTTGCGCTGGGCGCGGGTCAGGCCGTCATCCTCCTTGGTAAGGGAGAAGTAGACCACAACGCACAGCACTGCACACACGAGGAACAGCACCACCGAGACTGCACCGGCCATGCCGTAGTTCTTGCTGAACAGGTGGTTGTTCAGGTACATGATCATGGTGGTGGAGGTGCGGTCCGGGCCGCCCTTGCCGTTGGTCAAAATCTGCGGCACATCGAACATCTGCAGGCCGCCGATCATGGAGGTGATCATGACGTAAACAAGGATGGGACGGATCAGCGGAATGGTGATCTTCCAGAACATCTGGTTCGGGGTGCAGCCGTCCAGTTCAGCCGCTTCGTACAGGGTGGGATCTACGCCCATGATCGCAGCCATCAGCATGATGGTGGTGTTGCCGAACCACATCAGGAAGTTCATCAGGCCGATCAGCCCGCGGTTGCCCCACACGGTGTTCAGAAAGCTGATGGGTGCATCGATCCAGCCCATGCTCTGCAGCACGGCGTTCACCGGGCCGTTGTCCGAGAACAGCGCGAAGAACAGCATTGCAAAGGCGGAGGCCATAATCAGGTTGGGCATGTAGATGACCGTCTTGAAGAAGGTCTGGCCCTTCAACTTCAGGCGCAGATCGGTGAACCATGCTGCCAGCAACAGGGAAATGGCGATCTGCGGGATAAAGCCGATGATCCACAGGATCAGCGTGTTGCCAAAGTACTTGGGCAGATCGGTGGCGAACAGGGTAATGTAGTTTTTCAGGCCCACAAAGCTGGGGCCGATGATCTTCAGGCCGCTGCGGTAATATTCAAAAAAGCTGTAGTAAATGGTGGATGCCAGAGGGATCAGCTGGAATACCGCGAAGATGATAAAGAACGGCGCAATGAAGATGTAGCCCCATTTCGCGTAGCTGATCGACCCTTTCTTTTTCATTTTCTCCCATAGGATCGCCTCCTGATAAATTTGCGGAAAGAACAGGGGCGGGCGGGAACAGCGTCCGGCCCGCCCCTGCGTATTCACTTTTCCGTTTTAGGGTCGGCTGCTATTATGCGGGCCACACCACGTCGGTCAGCTCAGGATACTTCTCCTTGATAGCGGTCTCGAAGTTTGCCTTTGCGGTATCTTCGTCCACGTTGCCGGTGAAGTAATCCTTGAACGCATTCTGGAAGCTCTCATTCAGGCCCTGATCGTACGGACCGGCGTTGGACATATCGATCTTGGCTGCAGCCTCTGCAAACAGAGCGATGTGGTTCTGGCCGCCCAGGAAAGCGGAGCTGTAATCGCTGTTTGCGATCTCGTTCATAGCCTTCTCGTTGTTGGTGTAGTCCTGCGTATCCATGGTGATCTGCTTCATGATGGCTTCATCGCAGGTCAGCTTCTGCATAACATCCTTAATGGTCTCGATGTTGTCGCTGCCGGCTGCGCCGCAGATCCAGGTGCCGCCCCAGTAGTAGGGCTGAGGGCCTTCGCACACAGCGTAATCGCCGTAGATACCGTTGCCAACTTCTTCCTTGCCGCCCTCAGCGACAGGAGTCTCCAGCGAGTTGCCCAGCAGGGTGAAGTTGATGCCCCAGGTGGAGTAGAAGAAGCCGAACACCTTACCGGTGGGACCCTGATCGGCTGCCCACTGGCTGTCCCACAGGCTGGACTTGTTGTTATAGCCCTTATCGGTGTACTCCTTGGTCTGATCGACCCACTTCATAATGTTCTCATCAACGGTAACGGTAGTGCCGGTGACCCACGGAGCTGCCACGTTGTTGGAGAAGGTGCGGTATGCATCATCAAAGCCGGACAGCATCTTGTAGCCCTTGGCAGCTGCCTGTGCAGCTACATCATTGAACTTATCCCAGTCGGACAGGTAGGTCTGCACTTCGGCGGGATCATCGGTGCCCAGAACATCCTTGGCAATGCTGCGGCGGTATGCAAACAGACCGGGAGTTGCCTGCCAGGTGGTGCCGCGCTGGCTGCCGTCCACACTAACGATGTCCTTGGTGTACTGGTACTGGCCAGCCAGATCGTCATCGGTCAGGCCGATGTCTGCCTTGACATCCAGAACGTAATCGGAATCCACATACTTCAGAGCATAGTCAGCCTCGATCAGGAAGATGTCGATCTTGTCGTCATCAGCAGCGCTGTCCTGACTCAGCAGGGCTTCGTCCAGCTTGTTCTGATAGTTGTTGTTCTCGTTGGCATTGATGGTCCACTTCACAACGGTGCCATCCTTCAGGGTAGTGGTGGACTTGTCGGCTGCGATCTCGGAAACTTCCGGATAGTAGTCGTTGAAGCGGCTCTGGAACTCATCATTCCAGCACCAGATGTTCAGCACCTTGCCCTGTGCTGCGGGAGCAGCGGAAGCAGCAGAGGAAGCCGGAGCAGAAGAAGCGGTGCTGGTGGAAGAAGAACCACCACAGGCAGCCAGAGCTGCACCAATGGTCACGGCACCGGAAGCGAGCAGGAAATTACGGCGAGAGATCTTTTTCATAAGGGTAAACCTCCTTCATGGTTTTCCATTATTTACAAAAGTGTTCTTCATAAAAGGTTCCGTAGCAAGAGCCTTTAGAGACATATTAAAGAATGCTGACCGACCCGCCGTCCAGCAATTTGCCGGAAACGCGGATCTGTTCGGGCAGGGTCACTCTTGGATGCTCGATCAGCTCAATGAGCTTGTCGGCAGCCGTGCGGCCCAGCGCGGCGGTGTTCTGCTGGTAAGTCACCAGCTGAGGCTTGACCACCCGGGAAAGGTAGATGCCGTCGTAGCCCATCACCGAGATGTCCTCGGGGATCGAAAGGCCCGCTTCGCTGATGGCGTTGTAGCCGCCCAGCGCGGAGAAATCGTCCGGGAAGATGATGCAGGTGGGCGGCTGCGGAAGCTCCAGCAGCGCTTTGGTCTCGGCGGCACAGCGGTCAGCATCATGGTAGATGCCCTCCCGCACATAAGCTTCCGGGATCTTCAGGCCCAGCTCTTCGCAGGCCTGATAGAAACCTGCAACGCGGTTCTCGGTAACGGCGGTTTTTTCGCCGTGGATAAAGGCGATGCGGCGGTGGCCGCAGGCCCATGCCTGCCGCACCAGTGCCTTCAGGCCGAAAACGTTATCCGAGAGGATCGCCATGCGGTTGTTGAACACATGATCGATCGTGACCACCGGCACCTCGCTGTTCACCAGCTCCACCACCTGCGGCTCGTAGAAGTTCACGCAGGCGATCACCACGCCGTCCACATTGCGGTAGCGGCAGTGCTCAAGGTAGCTCATGCTCTTGCCGCTGATATTGTGGTTGATAAAGGTGATGTCGTAGCCGTGTTTCTCGGCTTCCACCTTGAAGCTGTCCAGCACGGCGGAAAAGTATTCGTGGGTCAGGCCGCTCTGCCGTTCATCCACGAACAGAACGCCCAGATTGTAAGTACGGTTTGTTTTCAAGGAACGGGCGGCAGCATTGGGCAGGTAGCCCATACGGTGCGCTGCGGCCCGCACCCGTTCTCGTGTGGCAGGCGAGATATCCGGCTGGTCGTTCAGCGCCTTGCTGACCGTTGCCACCGATACGCCGCATTCCTTTGCCAGATCTTTCAGGGACGGCATCGCTCGTTTGCCTCCTTCCGAAGAACGTTTTACGGGGGATGTTCTCCGTCAAGTCCTTAATCGTTTTCGCAATTTCATGATAGCGTATTTTGTACGAAAAATCAAGCTCAAAAGAATAACTTTCATTGCTTTTGACTCAATTTTGGCGTTTTGTTCGTTTCTGAAGAACCGAAATTGTGCATCTTGGATGGGTTTCGTTACATTTCGGTTAAAATCAAAAGATTTTCGTTGCGGTTTCGTTACGATTTTCGCCGTATATAATATTACCTATAAATTGTGTTTCAGCGTTTTCGCTTACAGGAAGCACAAAAAGCGTGCTTGAAATAAATTTTCTGAAAATCATGGAAACATACGTATTTATGAAAGATACTTTCAGAATTTTTTTAGAAAATCCTCTTGCTTTTTTGGCCTGCTTGGGCTATGCTAGAAGCAAAGAGAATGCTTTGATCGTCTGACTTAATCGTTTTCGCAAAAGCGATGCCGCCGGGGCTGCCGGCAGCTGATAAGGAGGAAGCATTTATGAAATTCGGCCATTTTGATGACGCACGCAAAGAATATGTCATCACCACCCCGCAAACGCCCCTGCCCTGGATCAACTACCTTGGCAGCGAGGATTTCTTCAGTCTTGTCTCAAATACGGCGGGCGGCTACAGCTTTTACCGCGATGCGCGGATGCGCCGCCTGACCCGCTACCGCTATAACAGCTCCCCGCTGGATATGGACGGCCACCACATTTACATCAAGGATGGCGATACCGTCTGGAACCCCGGCTGGCAGCCCACCAAGACAGAGCTGGACAGCTACGCCTGCCGCCACGGTCTGGGCTATACCATTCTGGAGGGTGAGAAGAACGGTGTTTCCGCTGCGCAGGAGCTGTTCGTGCCCACCGGCGATGCCTGTGAGCTGGACCGCCTGACTTTGAAAAATAAGACGGATGCCATAAAAGAGCTGGATGTGTTCAGCTATGTGGAGTTCTGCCTGTGGGATGCCATTGACGACAGCTCCAACTTCCAGCGCAACTTCTCCACCGGCGAGGTGGAGGTGGAGCCGGCCATCATCTACCATAAGACGGAATACCGTGAGCGCCGCAATCACTATGCGGTATTCTGGAGCAATACGCCCGTTACCAGCTTTGATACCACCCGCGATGCCTTCTGCGGTGTGTATGGCGGCCCTGCAGACCCGCAGGCCGTCCGCGCCGGGCACTGCTCCGGCAGCATTGCCCACGGCTGGGCACCGGTGGGCGCGCTGCACATCCATGTCACCCTTGCACCGGGCGAGGAAAAGAAGATTCTCTTCGGTCTGGGCTACATCGAGAACCCACAGGAAGAAAAGTTCACGGCTCCCGGTGTTATCAACAAGGAGCGTGCCCACGCCATGATCGCACGCTATGCCACCGATGCACAGGTGGACGCGGCCCGCAAGGCGCTGGCCGACCACTGGGAAGCTCTGCTCTCCACCTACCATCTGGAATCCGGCGAGGAAAAGCTGGACCGTATGGTGAACATCTGGCACCAGTATCAGTGTATGGTCACCTTCAATATGAGCCGCTCGGCCAGCTACTTTGAAAGCGGGACCGGCCGCGGCATGGGCTTCCGCGACAGCTGTCAGGATCTGCTGGGCTTTGTACATATCATTCCGTCCCGTGCACGGGAGCGCATTCTGGATATCGCCGCCACCCAGTTTGAGGATGGCAGCGCCTACCACCAGTACCAGCCTCTGACCAAGAAAGGCAACCGCGATATCGGCACCGGCTTCAACGATGACCCGCTGTGGCTCATTGCCGGCACTGCCGCCTATCTGCGCGAGACCGGCGACTGGTCTATTCTGGACGAGCAGGTGCCCTTTGATAATGATGCCAGCAAGGCACAGAGCCTGATGGAGCATCTGCGCCGCAGCTTCAACTTTACCGTCACCCACCTTGGCCCCCACGGCCTGCCGCTCATTGGCCGCGCCGACTGGAACGACTGCCTGAACCTGAACTGTTTCTCGGAGCACCCGGGCGAGAGCTTCCAGATCACCGGTCCCAGCGAAGGCCCTGTGGCCGAAAGCGTGTTCATTGCGGGCATGTTCGTCAAGTACGGCCACGAGTACGCCGAACTGTGCGACCACCTGAACCTTGCCGATGAAGCCGCTGCGGCCCGCAAGGCCGTGGACGGCGTGGAACAGGCGGCCCTGACCTCTGGCTGGGACGGCGCATGGTTCCGCCGCGCCTACGATGCTTTTGGCAAGCCTGTTGGCAGCAAGGAGTGCACCGAGGGCCAGATCTTCATTGAGCCGCAGGGCATGTGCGTCATGGCTGGCATTGGCAAGGAGACCGGTCAGGCCGCGCAGGCATTGAAGAGCGTAGAGGAGCGGCTGGATACCAAGTACGGTGTGGTTCTGCACCAACCTGCATACACCAGTTATCAGCTCAATCTGGGCGAAATTTCCAGCTATCCTCCGGGATACAAGGAGAACGCCGGTATCTTCTGCCACAACAATCCGTGGATCAGCTGTGCCGAAGCCGTTCTGGGGCATGGCGACCGGGCCTTTGAGGTGTACCGCAAGACATGCCCGGCCTACATCGAGGATATTTCCGAGATCCACCGCACCGAACCCTATGTTTACAGCCAGATGGTGGCCGGTAAGGATGCCCCCACCTTTGGCGAAGCAAAGAACAGCTGGCTGACCGGCACTGCCGCATGGACCTTCTTCAATGTGAGCCAGTATATCCTTGGCATCCAGCCCACGCTGGACGGCCTGAAGGTAGACCCCTGTATCCCACACACGCTGGGCGGCTTCACCGTTACCCGCCGCTACCGGGGCGCAACCTATCACATTGCAGTGGATAATACCGCTGCAGTCCAGTACGGTGTGAAGAGCGTCGCTGTGGATGGCAAGCCCATTGAGGGCAGCCTGCTGCCGCTGGCACCAGAAGGTGCTGTGGTAGAGGTGCAGGTGACCATGGGATAACCTTTACTGCATTTTCATAATTTCTCCTTTGTGCTGTTCTGAAAGAACAGCGGCCTCCGCATTACGATCCTGCTTGGCATCATAATGCGGGGGCTTTTTGTTTGGCAGTTTATTTTGTCGGGAATACTGTTTCTGTTGTATCTGTTTTTTCACAACCTCAGCTTACAACAAAAAATGAGATAGGCAACCCCTTTCGGGGAAGTCTATCTCATTTTTTTGTTGGAGCTATTTTGCAACAGCCCCCTACTGCCGCCAGAACACCCCATGCTTATTTCAAAAGCAATCGTTTTTCTGATACTCCAGCATCAGCCCAAGAACGATTTTCAGTCCTGTGGGCAAGCTGGCAATGTCCACCCACTCCTGCCGGGTATGCGCCAATCCGCCATCTATCGTACCAATGGTATTGGCCGGGATGCCCAGCGAAAGCGGAATATTACTGTCCGTAGAGTTGGGCGTTTCGTCAGGCTCACGGCCTGTGAAGGCGCGAACAATCTCTTTACTTTTTTCCGTGAATTGACCGAGTTTTTTCTGGTCAACAGGGCCGTTGCCGGGACGGATGCCCAGCAGCTCCACCTCAAAATCGCCACCTCTGCCATTCCAGTGCGCTACAGCACGACGGAATTTTTCTTCCATCTCTTCCAGACAATCCTGTGCGGTAGAACGGAACTCGTACAGCATGGATGCCTGCTGTGCAATGGAGTTGACCGTTGTGCCGCCCTCGATACGCCCTACATTATAGGTGGTGCGGGAACGTACCGGTGGCTGGATCTGGTACAGTTCATTCACGAGTCCACACAGCAGTTGAATTGCACTGGGGTCGCCAAAATTTGCATAGGAATGACCACCGGGCGTTTTACAGGTGATCTTATACCGATAAGAACCCACGGCACTGCTGCAGCAAAGCGGCATATAGATATCAAAAGAATAGAACCCCTGAATACGGGTGCCGTACTTGGCAAACAACGCCTTGGTACCGTCCAGATTGCCCAGACCTTCTTCGCAGGCATTCGCCACCACCAGCACACCATATTCCAGCGCGGTTTGTTTCTGGATCAGATATTTTGCAGCCATCAGCAAGTTGACGAGGTTGGCAGTATCATCGCCGATGCCCGGCGCAAATAGCTTACCGCCCTCTTCCCGCAGAGGAAGATTTTCTACATCTGGGAACACAATATCCGTGTGGGCGGCAAAAACGACCAGTTCTTCGGTGTCCGGCCCCAGTTTGCAGATCACATTTTTAGCGCTGTCGATGCGGACATTTTCTGCCCCTTGTGCCCGGAGCCAATCCCGGCAGAATGCTGCCCGAAAATCCTCCTTTCGGGTCGGCGCAGGCATCTTTCCCAGTGTGCGCAGCAGTTCCAGCTGTTCGGTGCGGCATTCTTCTGCATAAGCTTCCACCTGCGCTTTTGTCTGTTCGTTCATAAAAACTTTCCCTCCCTGAACACGCCGAAAACCGCAGACAGTTTCCTGCCTGCGGTTCCGGCCTTCATTTAGCCTTCTAAGTCTTCACCATTGGTGGCGATACACTTCTGATACCAGTAAAAACTGTCTTTTCTACTGCGAGCCAGTGTGCCGTGACCGGCATCATCCTGATCCACATAGATCACGCCATACCGCTTGGACATTTCCATGCTGCCGCAGGAGACCAGATCGATAAAGCCCCACATGGTATAGCCAATCAACTCCACGCCGTCCTTGACAGCTTCCTTCATCTGCTCCACATGGGCTTTGATGTAGTCGATGCGGTAGGGATCATGGATGGAGCCATCAGCCTCTACCTTATCCACAGCGCCCAGACCATTTTCGGCAATAAATACGGGCAGCTGGTAGCGGTCGTACACCTGATTCAGGGTGACACGCAACCCCACCGGATCCTTCTGCCAGCCCCACTCGCTGGTTTCCAGATACGGATTCTTGTTGGCCATGATCAGGTTGCCGCTGGTCTTTTCCCAGCCCTGCTCGGTCGTAGACACCTGCGAGAAGTAGTAGGAAAATGCCACGAAATCGATGCTGTTGTTTTTCAGGATCTCAGCATCCCCAGGCTGCCAGTCGATGCGGATGCCCTGCTGTTCAAAATACCGTTCCATATAGGCAGGGTACTTGCCGCGGGTCATTACATCCAGATAGAACCAGTTGGAATACTGGTCGTCCAGGATCATCTGCATCACATCATCCGGTTTGCAGGTGGCAGGGTAGGTGGTGAATCGGGCAATCATGCCGCCGATCTTGCTGCCGGGCAGGATCTCGTGCCCCTGCTGAATGGTCAGTGCATTGGCAATGAACTGATGGTGCAGGCACTGGAAGATTGCGTTCTGATAGTCCTCTTCCTGATCTTCGATCAGGCATACACCGTTGTAGGGGTTGAACTTGCCGGCATTGAACTCATTGAAGGGCAGCCAGTAATCCACCCGGTCACCCAGACGCTCGAACAGGGTGCGGGTGTAGCGCACATAGCACTCCACCGTCTTGCGGCTCTTCCAGCCGCCGTACTCTGTTACCAGATGCAGCGGGATATTGTAGTGCAGAATGGTAGCGAATACTTTGATGCCATGGGCATGGCAGGCATCGAACAGATCCATGTAAAACTTCAGCCCTGCCTCGTTGGGCTGTGCATCATCGCCATTGGGGAAGATGCGTGCCCAGCAGATGGAGGTGCGCAACACCTTGATGCCCAGTTCCGCAAACAGCTCCAGATCTTCCTGCCAGCGGTTATAAAAATCGATACCATGACGGAACGGATAATGCTCCAGATCCTCAAGGTCTGCAAGAGCGGCCTTGAATTTTTCGTCGTTCATGCGGCGGTTGGATTTTTGGGTGCGCTCTTCCTTCGTCCAATTGGGGTCGAAATACCGCAGATCCTGCGTATCCAGCCCTTTGCCATCTTGCAAAAACGCACCTTCTGCCTGAGAGGATGCCATAGCACCGCCCCAGAGAAAGTCTTTCGGAAAACCTGTTTTCATCATGATACGCTCCTTTCTTACTGTTCCTTCTTGTTCATCACAAAGGAGATCACAAAGCCGGATATCCATGCGATTGCCATAACGATCAGCAGCTTAAAGAAGTTGTTGCCGCCATCCACATAGGTGGCGATGCTGGTGATGCCGGGCATGGAGAACGCATAGGTCACAACACCCATCAGCATGGCGCTGGCACCGGCAATGGCACCGCCTGCCATGGCAGCATACAGAGGCTTCTTTTCCGGCAGTGCAATACCGTACAGGGCAGGCTCGGTAATGCCAAGGATGCAGACCAAGCCGGTAGAAATAGCGGCAGAACGCTGCTCACTGGGCTTCTGCTTGAGTGCCCATGCCAGAACAGCACCGGAAACAGCCAGATTGGAGTAGAAGAAGTTGGGCAGCATATAGTCATGACCCAGAACTTCCAGATTCTGCAGCTCTACAGCAGACCAGCCCTTGATGCCAAAGATAATGGTAAGCGGAATGATGCCGCAGAACAGCGCACCTGCAAACGGACCAGCGTGGGTGAACAGCCATGCAAAACCACTGGTCATGCCCTTGGCGATCCAGTTGCCCAGAGGAGCGGCAAAACCCAGAAACAGCGGTGCAGAGATCAGGAAAGACAGCGCACCGGAAAAGACGATGCGTAGATTTTTGGGCATATGCTTGTCGATGAGATGGAAAATGATGGAGAAGATCCACACCGACAGAATAACCGGGAAGATAGAACCCTTGTAGTTATAGGCGGGGATATTGATAGGGCCAAAGGCATAACCGATAATGCCTTCTTTCGGCGAGAGGAAGGTGGAGTACATCAGGATACCGGCAGTCATGATGCCGAAGATCTCCTTGACCTTGAACCGCTTTGCTGCTGCGTAGCCGATGATGAACGGCATAAAGTAGAAGGGTGCATCGCCCACAGCATTGAGCACGGTGATGATATCCGACTTGGACGATACCAGACCGATCGCAGTGAGCAGAGAGACGATGCCTTTGATCATACCGCCTGCCACAATGGCATACAGACCGGGCGTCACACAGGATGCCAGTGTATTCAGACCCCGGGTGATGATGTTGGGCTTTTTCTCCGGCACATCATCCGTGGCAGGCTCTGCCTCCACAGAACCGCCGGCAGCCACACCGGACATTGCAAGAAACTCTTCGTACACTTCCGGCACGGTAGTGCCGATGACGCACTGGATCTGGCCGCTGGATTCTACGACCTTCAGAATGCCGCTGACTTTACTCAATTTTTCCATATCTACCGCATCGCGGTTGACCGGAACGATGCGAAGCCGGGTGATGCAGTGAAATACGTTCTTTACATTCTTGCTTCCGCCCACAGCTTCCAGAATTTCCGTGCAGAGCTGGGTGTATTCGGATTTTGACGTTGTACCCATGAAAAAGTCCTCCTTGTGCGGGGCACCGCAGTTTTATTCTGGCTGCTGTCGCTTGGATGTTCCCAATGCGTGCAGCCTGCATTCGTTCTTTCTCTTGCCGGCATCCTTATCATACCGGATTTCGACAAAGTTTTCAATTTCCACAAAAAAGGACTTAACTTACCAAACTTAATATGATATGCTTGCTTTGAGGTGATACCATGACCAATCAACAGCTGGAAATATTTCTATTTCAGTACACCGAATCGGAGCAGCGGCATCTCCGCGAACAGCCACCGCAGCTTTCGCCCCGCTATCGCAATATCCCCAAAGTGGTCTATAACGGGCGGGAGATGTACCAGTTCAATTTCGGAAGCCTTTTGAAAAATCGTTCGGTTTGTGTCAATAAGGAATCCCGTTTTACCGTCATTCCAGAGCATATCCACTCGGTGATTGAATTTTTGTATGTGTATTCCGGACACTGCACCCAGATAATCAACGGTCAGAGCATACAGATGGCGCAAGGCGATATCTGTATGCTGGATACTCATGTCCCCCACAGCATCCAGCCTCTGGGCAAAAACGATATCGTCATTACGATTGAGATGAAAAAGGAATATCTGACACAGGGCTTTTTGCAGCGTCTGGGCAACAACGGTATCATCAACGGTTTTTTGATCAACGCCCTTTCTTCAGAGGCGGCTCACGACCAATATCTATTGTTCCACAACCGGGAGGAGACGCCGATCCATGCGGTCATTCAAAGCATTCTCTGCGAATCCTATGACCCGCAAATTTGCGGCGACAAAATGATCGATGCCTATATGATCGTGCTGTTCTGCAAAATTCTTCGACAGTACCGCAGTCAGAGCTTTTCGCCAAAGGCCAAAAGCCAGTGGAAGATCGTGGATATTCTGGATTATCTGGAAGCAAACTATCTAACCGTCACCTTGCAGAGCACCGCCGACCATTTTGGTTTCCACCCCAATTATCTCAGTGCTTTCATCAAAAGGGAAACCGGGCGCACCTTCAAAGAACTGGTCATCCTGCAAAAAATGTGCCAGGCCTGCTTTTATCTGACGAATACAGATTTCCCCATCTACGAAATCGCACAAAAGGTCGGCTATGACAATCTTGGTTTTTTCTACCGGAAGTTCACTGAGCTTTATCATATGACGCCACAGGAATTCCGGGAGAGGAAGGCTTACGCATAAGATTGGATAATCGTTCAATTTTCCGAAGAATATAAAAAATCCGAACACTTCTCCTATCGAGAAAAGGTTCGGATTTTCTATTTTAGCGGCAGCCTCCCGGTAGACATTCCTACAGGTTGGGAACCGCGGCGGAATCTGGCGGTCAGGGCCTTACGGGTTGCGTTTGCTGATTTTTCTACAACCCCTTGGCAGGGCTTTGAAAAATCAGAACGCGGCCCCAACAACTCCTCCCTGTTTCAGCCGCAGGCTGCGGTCGTCGTTGTTGCACTGGGCTGATTGCTTGCGGCATAAATGCCGCCGCCTTGTTCGAGATCCCCTCCCTCGCACAAAAAGAAAAACCAGCACACAATGTGTACTGGTTTTTGGTGCGGATAAGAGGACTTGAACCTCCACCGAGTTGCCCCGATTAGAACCTGAATCTAACGCGTCTGCCAATTCCGCCATATCCGCATATTCTGTTGTATTCGTGAGCTGTGTCGCTCGGAACGATAGTTATTATACCAGATATGGCAGAATTGTCAAGCATTATTTTTAATTTTTCTCGACAAAATTTTGCTTGAAAATTGATGCATTCTGAATGGCAGCTGCAGGGCGAAATTTTTGCC
>ENA-OQBD01000889-OQBD01000889.1-human-gut-metagenome-genome-assembly--contig:-NODE-889-length-15025-cov-4.672775_pt1 | contig 15025 bp, 16 predicted proteins | sample MGYA00242742_ERZ504543 | MGnify/ENA primary metagenome ERZ504543 (study PRJEB26092, sample SAMD00036239) | human gut metagenome | host: Homo sapiens | study: EMG produced TPA metagenomics assembly of... | reverse complement strand
CAAACGAAACATCGGTAAAAAGGTTTCTTTCGATAAAAGTCATTGTAAGATTTCTTACTGATAATGCCGGCAAAACATACACTCCCTTTCAAATTCGCTACCCACTATTGTACATTAAAATCGACAATTGAGTAAATTTGCGATCGGAACAGGATTGTATTTTAGAAATCATGGCGAGTTGACAGACGGAGAAGGCCATAAAGACAGTGATTCCGCAGAGTCCACCAACCTTACGTGTGTTTCTTGCTGGGAGCAGGCCAGATTCTGGCAGATGCATGGCCGCAGGAGACAGACAGAATGTCGCTCGCGATCCAGTATGGAGGCGGAGCAGCGGAATTTAGTCTGTACCGCGTGGTAGATATGACGGAGAATCGGGAATTTACCCTTGCCGGAAAATTTGCAGACTGTCCGGTATCGCTGGAAAACCTCGATACAGAAGGATGGAAAACAGCAGCTCAGACACTGGCTGTTTATGCTGAAAAAGGAAAAGCAGAAGGAACCATCACCCCGGATCAGATTGGAATGACCGATGAAAACGGTGATCTGAAATGGGAAAATCTGGGAACCGGCCTGTATCTTGTGCTGGGAAGCAAGACGGAGGATGAGACGTATACCTATGAGCCGACCCCGCTCCTTACGGCACTTCCGAACTGGGAAAATGATACCTGGAATCATAACGTGACGCTGAATCCGAAATTTGACAAGACGAAAAAACCGGATAAGCCGACGACGAAAATCGCAGCCCTGAAGATCTGGGAGGACGATGGCCAGGAGGACAAGCGGCCGGAGAGCATCGAAGTACAGCTCCTGAAAAATGGAGAAGTGTACGATACGCAGACACTGAATAAAGAAAATGGCTGGAAATACACATGGGATAAACTTCCGGCAGAGTTTCAGTGGAGCGTGGTGGAAAAAGAAGTATCCGATTCGTATCGGGTTATATACGAAAATGAAAATATGAAAAATGGAAAGCGGTGGGTAATCCGAAATAAGGTAATCGTACCGCCGACCCCAACCCCAAGCGAGACTCCGATGCCAACGCCAAGCGCTGCTCCGACGGTAACCCCGAGCACCACCCCGATGCCGTCCGATACGCCGACCCCGCTTCCATCCAAGAGTCTTCCATACACCGGACAGACCTGGTGGCCGGTTCCGATTCTGGCGTGTGCGGGAATTGCAGCATTCTCCATTGGCTGGATACGCAGAAGAAAATGGGAAAAGAAGAACGGAAATCAGAATGAAAAATAAGAGAAGAACCAAAAAAGCAGGCCGCGGAAGCATCTGGATGGGTGTCGGCCTGCTGCTTCTCTTTCTTGCAGCAGCCTGGAGCGGATACAACATCCTGGACGCCAGACGCGCAGATCGAGCAGCACAGAACACAGTAGAACAACTGCAACAGGAAATCGCGCAGAAGCAGAACGAAAAAGAACAGCTCGAGGCAGAAGAAGAGGAAGAAGAAACAGCAGAATCCGCAGAAACTTCAGCAGACACCGCAGAGCCTGACCCCACCGCCAGCCTCCCGGACTACGTCCTCCACCCCGACATGGAAATGCCAGTCATGAAAATTGACGGAAACTACTACATCGGAGTTCTCACAATCCCGTCCCTCGACCTGTCATTGCCGGTCATGGAAGACTGGGACGATGAAAACTGAAGATCTCCCCCTGCCGCTATGCCGGTTCCCTTTATCAGAAAAACCTCGTTATCGCCGGCCACAACTACCAGCGCCATTTCAACGGAATCCGAACCCTGCCGATCGGAAGCGAGATCCAATTCAACGATGCGGACGGAAACGAATTCCAGTACACCGTAGTGGCATCCGATGTCATGAACCCGGAAGAAAAAGACAGGATGCTGGAAGACGGGGCATGGGATCTGACCCTGTTTACCTGCAATTACGGCTTGGGAACCCGCTACGCGGTGCGGTGCCAGATGGTGGAAGAAAACGAATAAAAAGAAAATGAGAGAAGAGCAATCATAGAGATATGGTTGTTCTTTTTTTTGCGTGCAAACAGCGAAAAAAGAAAAAACAGATAGAAATGTAACGGATTTAGTCGAAAATACAAGAAAGATACTGGAAAATAATGAGAAAAGTAATTGCATGAAATGAGAAAAGTGGTATAATCTAAAACAATGAGTAATGGAAAAAGTAATATAAAAAGGACTTCACAGACAAGCAGGAAAGAACAATGAGAAAGCGAATTTTAATTGTAACGAATCATTCCTATATGTTCTGGCAGTTTCGCAGAGAGCTGGCAGAAGCATTGCAGAAAGAGTATGAATTGGTGCTGGCGATGCCGTTTGTCGGTCACGAAGAAGATTTTCAGAAAATGGGAATTCGATGCATCCCCATCTCCATGAACCGACGCGGCGTAAATCCTTTTGCAGAAGCAAAATTACTGTTGGGTTATAAAAAATTATTGAAAAAAGAAGCGCCGGATCTCGTTCTTACCTATTCCATCAAGCCAAACATTTACATAGGTCTGCTTTGCCGAAAAACAAAAATTCCATATTATGCGAATGTACAGGGCCTTGGAACTGCCTTTCAGAAACCGGTTCTGATCAGTCTTGTTACGGTATTATATCGGATTGCGTTTCAGAATGTACAACGGGTTTTCTTTGAAAACGAAGAAAATGCCTGGGAATTTCGGGAAAGAAAAATACTCTCCGCAGACCGCCAGGTCGTCCTCTCAGGAGCCGGAATCAATCTGGAGCGCTATCAAATGGCACCCTATCCCAATCATAAAAGGATGCATTTCCTGTATCTCGGGCGCATTATGAAAGAAAAAGGAATGGACGAACTGTTTTATACTGTCCGACGGCTGAAAAAAGAAAATGAAGATTTTATTCTGGATCTGGTCGGTTTTTTTGAAGAGGAATACAAAGATCAGGTAGAAGAACTGGAAAACAGCGGAATCGCCCATTTTTACGGCTTTCAGTCCGATCCGAGAATGTTTTACATAGAAGCAGACTGCGTTGTCCTTCCAAGTTACCACGAAGGAATGAGCAATGTCCTGCTGGAAGCTGCCGCAACGGGCCGTCCCGTCATCACAAGCAATATTCCTGGATGCCGGGAAAGTGTAGAAGATAGAAAAAGCGGCTTTCTGGTTGAAGCGAAAAACAAAGAAATGCTGTATCAGGCCATGAAAGAGATGCTGCATTGCAGCAGGGAAGAGCGGGAGAGGATGGGAAAGATGGGGAGAGAGAAGATGGAGAGAGAATTTCGGAAGGAAGCTGTGGTGGAGAGAACGGTGCGGAGTCTGAAATAATACCATAAAAATTGATTTTATTGAATTGCAGCGCAAAACTGGAGAGAACAATATGATATTAACAAATTATTGGTGGATGTTGATTTGGATTTTGGGTGGAGGAGTATTAGCAATTTTTGTTCCAAAGCAGCAGGAACTGGTAAATGGGAAAAAAGTAGAACGATGGACAATGCCGGCGGCATTGATCTTGATTTTGCCGTATATTTTATGGGCTGGATTTAGATCTGATACTTTTGGAGATACTGGGGCATACCAGCGAGCATTTCGGGAATGTGCGTCTTCGTTTGGCAAAATTGGAAACTATCTTTCAACTGTTACAAAAGATAAAGGCTTTTATCTTTTGATGGCATTGGAAAAGAGTATTTTGGGTGATTCTTATACACTTTTCTTCTTATTACTTGCTGCATTCCATCTGTTGATGATCATGTGGATGTGCAGAAAGTATTCGGAAGATTACTGGTTCAGTATTTTCCTGTTTGTTGCATCTACAGATTATTTATCCTGGACATTTAATGGTATCCGGCAGTTCACAGCGGTTGTTATTGTTTATGCTGCTACTCCTTTTATTTTAAAGAAAAAATATATTCCCAGCATTCTTCTTGTTCTATTAGCATCTACGATGCATCAGTCAGCACTTTTGATGATTCCAATCGTCTTAATGATACAGGGAAAGGCCTGGAATAAGAAAACCGTATTTTGTATTTTTGCAAGTCTGGCTGTGCTGCTGTTTGTTGATCAGTTTACCAATATCATGGATTCTATGTTGACAGAAACACAGTATAAGAATGTGGTAGGCGATTATCAGGCCTGGAACGATGATGGAACCAATCCACTTCGTGTTTTCGTGTATTCTATTCCGGCAATTTTATCATTGATTGGATTAAAACAGATTCGTGCAGAGAATGATCCAATAATTAACATTGCAGCCGGAGCTGGTGCTGCAGCGTGTGGACTCTACATAATTTCTGCCGTAACATCCGGGCTGTTTTTGGGTAGGCTGCCCATATATGTAAGTGTATGGTCACAATGCATATTACTTCCGTGGGAGATAAAACATATTTTCACCGAGCGGTCTGCACGTTTGATGAAAACTATCGCTGTAATTTGTTATTGCTTTTTTTTCTATTATCAGATGCATTTTGCCTGGAAAATTTTGTGAGAAGGATAAGATGAATGATTAGAGTTTTGCAAGTGGTTACCTATATGGGGCGTGGAGGTCTGGAAACCATGCTGATGAATTATTATCGCCACATGAACCGTGATAAGGTACAATTTGACTTTTTAGTACATCGTGATTTTGAGGCGGATTATGATCAGGAAATCCTGTCCATGGGAGGGAAGCTTTTTCATGTGTCTCGTCTTATTCCGTGGAGCAGAGGATATCGTGAGAAACTGAAAAGTTTTTTTCATGCGCATCCAGAATATAAGATAGTTCATGTTCATCAGGACTGCCTTAGTTCTGTGGCACTGGAGTGCGCAAAGGAGTGCGGGGTTCTGGTGCGTATTGCGCATAGCCATAATAGTAATCAGGATAAGAATATCAAATATATCATGAAACAGCACTACAGGAAGAAGATTCCACAGTTTGCAACGGAGTTGTTTGCTTGCGGAAAGGATGCCGGAGATTGGATGTTTACGGGGCATCGGTATAAAATTTTATACAATGCAATAAATACATCTGTCTATACTTACTCATTTGAGAAGGCGGTTACGATTCGTGAGAAGCTTCATGTGGAGCAAAATCTGGTAATTGGTCATGTTGGACGATTTGATGCCCAAAAGAATCATACTTTTTTGCTGGACATTTTTAGCGAATGCGTGAACATTGTGCCGAATGCCAGATTGCTTTTGGTGGGGGATGGTGAAGGAAGGACTCAAATACAAGAAAAAGCAAAATCTCTGGGATTGGAGGAAAAAGTGATTTTCACAGGTGTTCGTAATGATGTGGCGGATTTACTTCAGGCGATGGATGTATTTGTTTTTCCGTCTTTATATGAAGGGGTTCCAGTTACTATGATTGAAGCGCAGGCATCAGGATTGCCATGTGTTATATCTGATGGGGTTCCGAAGGATTGTGTTATTACCTCTGGTTTGGTTACATCAATGAAATTATCAGATAGGCCATGTGATTGGGCAAAACATATTGCAGCACAGTTGAACAGAAAGAGAGAAAATCACCTGGAGGAAATTCAAGCTGCCGGGTATGACATCGTAACGGCAGCAAAAGAACTGGAGAATTTTTATTTGAAAAAATACGGAGAAGAATCGTAATGGCTTTTTTGACTGTTTTTACGCCGGCTTATAACCGAGCTCATACTTTACAGCGGACCTATGAGAGTCTGTGCAGGCAGGAGTGTAAGGACTTTCTATGGTTGATTATAGATGACGGTTCTACAGATCAAACGTCAGAATTGGTGCAAAGTTGGCAGAAGAAAGAGAATGGATTTGAAATCCAGTATATTTATAAAGAAAATGGTGGGATGCATACAGCCCACAATACTGCTTATGAGAATATTCATACGGAATTGAATGTTTGTATTGACTCCGATGACTGGATCGCTCCGGGGGCGGTGAAAAAAATCAGGGACACCTGGGAAAAAGTCAGAGATAAAGGGTATGCAGGGATGATCGCATTGGATGCTGATTTTTCCGGGAACATCATCGGAAAAGGTTTTCCGGCGGGAATGGCTGACACTACCTTGGGTGGATATTATGCCGCAGGTGGATCCGGTGATAAAAAACTTATTTATCGAACCGACGTTATCAATAGTGTACCGCCCTATCCTGTTTTTCCGGGTGAAAAGTATGTTGGGTTAGTATATAAGTACATATTGGTTGATCAAAAATACAAGCTTTATGTTATGAATGAGGTTGTATGCGAGGTGGAATATCAGGCAGACGGTTCAACTGGAACTATGTGGAAGCAATATTTAAAAAATCCGAAAGGATTTGCTTTTTTGCGGAAGGCTGCGATGCAGTATCCCAGCAGTAAAAAGAGGATGATTCAGGATTGTATCCATTATTGTTCCAGCAGCCAGATTGCAAAGAACAGGAAATATATTCAAGAGTCCCCCAGAAAGCTGCTGACAGTTTATGCACACCGTTGGGTTGGGCACTGACAGAGATTATCAGGAACAAGGCAAAAGAAAATGGTTGACAGGAGGAAGGCGTCATTATGAAAAAGGTGCTTTTTTTAATCCATGATATGGGACAAGGCGGCGCAGAGAAAGTTTTGGTGAACCTTGTCAATCATATGGATCACTCAAAATTTGATATTACTGTAATGACGCTTTTTGACAGTGGAGAGAATCGTCAGTTTTTAAAGAAAAGTATAAGGTACAGGACCTGGTGTGAAAAAAATGATTCCGGGCAATTCACATTTGATGAAAATGCTTAGCTCGGAGCGGCTTCACAAACTAATTGTGAAAGAACGTTATGATATTGAAGTGGCATATTTAGAGGGTCCTTGTGCCAGAGTGATCAGCGGGTGCAATGATCCAGGTGTTAAAAAGGTGGCCTGGATCCACATTGAACAGCACACAGCAGAACGAGCAGCAGAGTCTTTTCGAAGCGTGATGGAGGCGAAAGCGTGTTATCAGCGGTTTGATCGTATTATATGCGTTTCCCAGACTGTAAAGCAGGATTTTTTACAGACGCTGCAGATTCCGGTTCCGCATGAGGTGCTGTATAACACCAACGAGAGTGATAGAATCCTCTGTCTTTCAAACGAAGCAGTGAATCCGGAAATCATGTTTCCTGATGAGATTAAACTGGTGGGAGTGGGAAAACTGCTGAAGAGTAAGGGGTTTGACAGGATCGTGCGGATCGTAAAACGGTTGAAAGAACAGGGGTATCCGGTTCATTTTTATGTGCTTGGAGAAGGACCGGAACGAAACAGCCTCCAGAAATACATTCAACAAAATAGGCTTGAAGACAGCATTACCCTGTTGGGGTATCAGTTGAATCCATATAAATTTGTTGCAAAGTGTGATCTGTTTATCTGCGCCAGTTATGCGGAAGGTTTTTCTACAGCAGCAACAGAAGCTTTAATATTGGGGACTCCGGTGTGTACGGTTGAAGTATCCGGTATGAAGGAAATGCTGGGAGAGAATAATGAATATGGTCTCGTGGTTGAAAACAGGGATGAGGCTTTGTACCAGGGAATCAGGAGGTTCTTTGAGGTGCCTGGGTTACTGGAACATTATGCGAAACAGGCGGAGATAAGAGGAAAAGATTTTAGTACAGAAAAAACAGTGCGTAAAGTTGAAAAAATGTTGATGAGTATATAACAAATTGTGAAAGAAGAGGTAGAAACATGGTTTCAATTGTAGTTCCGGTCTATAACATGGAAAAATTTTTACCTAGATGTATGGACACGTTGGTGAGCCAATCATCAGATTATGAAATTATTTTGGTAGATGATGGTTCTACGGATCGCAGTCCTGAGCTGTGCGATGACTATAGGCAGAGGTATCCTTCTCTTGTCAGAGTAATTCACAAAAGGAATAGTGGATTATCTTCTGCACGAAACGCAGGGATAGAGGCTGCAAAGGGTACCTATGTTATTTTTCCGGATCCTGACGACTGGGTTGAACCGAACTATGTTTCAAAGATGGTTGAATTTCAGAATTACTATCAGCCGGATTTGCTGTGTGTTGGTTATTATGTAGATACAGATGGAAAATGTGTTCCTGCCAATGAAGGGCAAAAAACACATTATATGGATAGAGCGGCGGCACAACAGGCTTTGTTTATTCCACCTAAAATGGGGGGATTTGCATGGAATAAGCTGTACCATTTGGATATGATCAGAGAACATAATTTGCATTTTTTAGATGATGCAGGAATCACAGAAGATTTGGATTTTGCGTTTCGATATCTTCTGTATTGTGACACGGTATGCTTTGTGCCGGGCACAAGGCTTTATCACTATTACCAGCGCAGTGGAGCTGCTACACATAGTGAATTTTCTAGAAAAAAAATAGAGACGATACGTACCTATGAGAAAATTATGGAAAATAGTGCGGATGGTAAGACTGTTCAAGCTGCAAAAGAAGAAATCTGCAATACAGCGATTAACTTGATTTGGCAATGTCAGAACAGTAATTTACAAGATAAAGATGCTTTGAAAAAATTGCAGAGATATGTGAGCGATTATTTAAGGGATTATTTAAAAAGTGAACAATATGGGAAAAAAAGAAAACTTCAGGCAATCATGGCATGCTATATGCCTGCAGTGTATGCGCTCTTGAAAAAATGCGTAATAAAAGGTGGAGAATAAATTATGTTAACGGCAGTTATAGTGACATATAACAGAAAAGAATTATTAAGTCAAAATATTGAAATGTTATTAAAACAGACGATGACGGTTGACTCAATTATCATAGTAGATAATTGCTCCAGTGATGGTACATATGAATACTTGAAAAATTGCGGATGGACAACGGAGCCATTTTTATATTTAAAGACAGAAACGAATATCGGTGGAGCAGGCGGTTTTTATACAGGGGTAAAAGCAGCATATGAAGCTGGAGCTGATTGGATCGTTTTAATGGATGATGATGGGCGTATGGCAGATGAACACACCATGGAAATACTGTATCGTGCTGCCAGGAAACTTTATGATGAGAATAGAGGAGAGCGCAAATTGTTTGTGAATGCGTTAGTGCAGAAAGGGGAATTACTTTCTTTTAAAATAGATCATATGTATACGGTGGTCGAAGCTATGATGGCAGCAAAGAATGGGCTGATAGAAGGAGCAGCAAACCCGTTTAATGGAACAATGATTTCTCGAGAGCTGGTTTCTGAAATTGGATATCCGAATAAAGATTTTTTTATTAAAGGTGATGAAGTAGATTTTAAACAGCGTGCATTGGATGTGGGAGCTTATGTGGTTACGGTTGTAGAAGCAAGGTATATTCACCCAATGCCGAAAACGCAGGAGCGGAAAGTGCTTGGAATCCGTGTTCCGTTTTTGGTAGAAGATCCATGGAAAGAATACTATGCAGCTCGGAATTTTACATATATGTATAAGAAAAAAGGATTGTATAAAGCAATTGTATTTGAATTGATTTTCGTAAAAAATCTTAGCTGATTTTTTTCAATGCAATGCAGAAAAATTGAAACTATAAAAATGGTTTTAAAAGGAGTCTGTGACGGATGGAAAGAAAAACTTGGACCAACTGTGACTCCATAGATAAAAAAGGAAATAGCATGCAGAAAAACAGACAATTAACTATAAATATGGCTGCAAATTTTATTAATTTTGGCATATCCTTATGTATTAGTTTTTTTCTGTCTCCATATATAGTTCGTACAATTGGTGTAGAAGCAAATGGTTTTATTACATTGGCAAATAATTTTGTCAGTTATACGAGTCTTATTACCATTGCATTAAATTCAATGATTGGTAGATTTGTGACGATTTCTTTGACAGAAAAAAAGACAGACGACGCTAATCGATATTTTACTTCAGCGTTATTTGCAAATGGATCGATAGCAGCTGTATTAGGTACCATAGGGATATTTATTGTTTTATGCTTAAAATCACTGATAAATGTGCCGGAAAATTTGCTTTATGATGTGCAGCTGTTGTTTGTATTACTTTTTATCAATTGTTTATTAGGCATTATTGGATCTGTTTTTAGTGTAGCCACTTTTGCAAGAAATAAGCTTTATCTTGAATATATTCGTACTGCGCAGGGAAATGTTGCCAGAGCAATGGTTATTTTGGTTGGATTTCTCTTCTGGACTCCTCATGTATGGGTTGTTGGAATTGGAGGGCTTGTTTCTGGAATCATTATACTTATATATGATGTGAAGTATACAAAAAAGTTACTCCCTGAAATTAAGATTAAAAGAAGCAATTTTTGTTTTTCTTATGTATTCATATTGATAAAGTCAGGAATTTGGAATACAGTTAATAAATTTGGACAAATTTTGGCAGATGGATTAGATTTGCTTATTACTAATTTGTTTATCAGTGCTACTGCTATGGGAGTTTTGTCTCTGGCAAAAAACTGTTCCAAATCTGATTTACAGCTTGATGGGCAGTATAGTTAGTGTATTTACTCCTGATTTTACAATTATGTATGCCCAAAAAAAGTTTAAAGAACTTGTTGTAGAAGTTAAGCAATCTATGAAAATAATGGGTGTGGTCACAAACTTACCGGTAATAGTATTGATTGTTTGTGGAAAAGATTTCTTTAAACTTTGGCAGCCAACACAAAATGCAGAGCAACTGCAAATATTATCTATTATTACAGTGGCCTGCTTGATTTTTAGTGGAAGTGTAAATTGCCTGTATAATATTTTTACAGTGGTTAACAAATTAAAACTCAATTCAATTGTTGTTTTGATACATGGCGTATTGAGCACCATGATAGTTTTCATCTTGTTGAAGAATACATCTTTAGGCATTTATGCTGTAACAGGAGTCAGTACGGCATTAGGTATCCTGCGAATTTTAGTATTCACGGTACCATACGGTGCTATATGTCTTGGACAAAAATGGTATACATTTTATATTGATGTTTTTAAGCCAGTACTGTTTACAATTGTAGCATCCGGTGTATGTGTGTGTGCGTTGAAAAACTATCCCAGTGGAGGATGGCTTCTGCTATGTGAGAAAGGCGTTATTACAGTCACAATTTCTGTATTGATTGGCTATTACGCTATTTTGAGTGAAAGAGAAAGAAATGCCGTATCATCCAAAATCATTGAAAAACTAAGAAAACAGTGCTGAAAAGTTGTGAGGAATATATGAGGAAACTTATATCAAAGATTAATGAAATTAGGAGAAAAAGATTGCTGTTTTTAAAACCTTACAATATACAAGAATATGGCCGTCTGATAATGGCTGGTTTATAGTTGCAAAGAAAACTTACATTGATGCCGGTAAGAATGATTTGAAACGATATGGTGAAGTTCATATCGGGTATCCAAAAGGAATATTTGGATATCTTGCAATTCCTGGAATTGCATCAACCTTGATTAAAATTGATGGAAATGGTTCGTTGCATTTACATGATGGAGTTTATATCTATGCTGGAGCAAGAATTATTATTGCGAGTACGGGTAAAGTGCAGATAGGTTCAAACACATCCATTGCCGCCAATACATACATTTTATCGAGAAATGAAATCCGTATCGGCAGTGATTGTGCGATTTCCTGGGAGTGTCAAATTATGGATACGGATTTTCATGAAGTAATTGAAAACAGAAATAAGGTTACTGAAAATTCATCTGTAATTATAGGAAATCATGTTTTGGTATGTAGTAAAGTTACTATATTAAAAGGTGTTGTAATAGGAGATAATGCAGTAATTGCAGCGGGTTCTGTGGTTACAAAAGATGTTCCGGCAGGATGTATTGCTGCTGGGAGTCCAGCTCGAGTAGTCAGAAAAAATATAAATTGGAAATAATGTGTAAACAGGAGGTAAATATTATGAAAGTAATAGGAGTTATTTTAGCAAGATATGCATCGACACGTTTTCCAGGAAAACCGTTGGCTGATATTTGTGGTCGCCCGATGATTTGGTGGGTATACAACCAGTCAAAAGATGCTGAAAAGGTGGATGAATTATTTGTAGCTACCGATGATAAGAGGATTGTGGATGTTTGTGATATCTACAATATTCCATATATCATGACAGGGGAACATTCAACTGCACCTGAAAGACTTCAAGAGGTATCGGATAAAATCAGTGCGGATTTTTATGTTGGTATTAATGGAGATGAGCCGCTTATTGATCCTGCATCTATTGATGCGTCTGTTCCGGAAGAAGTTCCGCAGGATAGACCATTTGGAACAAATATTATTACTAAAATGCATGAGCCTTCTCAGGTGATGGATCCTTCAAATATTAAAATGGTTTTTGATGATCAAATGAATGCGTTATATATGTCCCGTACGCCAATTCCATTTCCTTTTGATGCGATTGATTTTGGATATTATAAGCATGTTGGCGTTATTGGATATAATAAGATGATGCTTGATTTCTATAGAGATAGTAAACCGGGTACATTTGAACGTATTGAAGGAATTGTTACGTTGAGATTTCTTGATTATGGAAAACAATTAAAATTGATTGAAATGGATAATTTAAATATTCTTTCCGTTGATACACCCAAAGATCTTGAAGAAATCAAACGGATTGTAAAGGAAAGAGGGCTGGAGCCTCATGATAAAAAATAATATGAATGGAATTGAATTGTTGGATTGCACTTTACGAGATGGTGGTCATATTACAGGAAGTTATTTTGGAAAAGAAGTAATTTATGATATTGCACAAAAAATGATCCAATCCAGAATAGATATTTTGGAGGTTGGATTTCTTAAGGATTGTGTGTTTAATCCAGATTATGCTTTATACAACAATGTGAAAGAAGCATTGAGTTTATTACCACCTAAAATAGATAGTATTAAATATGCTTTATTAGTTCAAGAGGATCAATATGATGATAGTAAGTTGGAACCTTGTAATGGAGATATTGATATTATCCGTATTTCGTTCCATGATTATGATTTGAAGGAAGGATTAGAATTTTCTAAAAGAGTAATTGATAAAGGGTATAAGGTTTATATTAATCCTATTAATTTATTAGGGTATTCAGATGAACAGGTACTAAAGATCGTCCAACGTGTCAATGAGATTCATCCATATGCATTTTCCATTGTTGATACATTCGGGTCAATGTTAAAATCTGATTTAATCAGATTATTGTATTTGCTTGATAATAATCTGGATCCATCTATAAATTTAGGATTGCATTTACATGAAAATCAATCGTTATCTTATTCACTTGCGCAGGCTTTTATTGAAATGAAGCCGCCAACAAGGGGAATTACTGTAGATGGGTCGTTATACGGAATGGGGCGTGTTCCGGGAAATTTATGTATAGAGTTAATTATGGAGTACATGAATCGCACGCACGCTGCTGGATACAATATGGAACCGGTATATGATGCTATTGATGAATACATTGTAGACATTAAGAAGAAAATACCATGGGGATATTCCACAGCATATGCTCTGTCAGCCCAGCATCATGTCCATCGTACATTTGCAGAATACCTGGTTAATAAAGGAACATTGAAAACAAAGCAGATTAATCAAATTCTTTCCATGATTGAACCGGAAAGGAAAACACGTTGGGATAAGGATTACATTGAACAATTATATATTGGGTATCAGAATCGGGGTGTTAATGATAGAGAAAGCATAGAAAAGCTAAGAACCTGTGTGCAAGGGAAAACGGTTCTATTACTTGCTTCTGGAAGTAGTATCAAGAATGCTGAGAATGCCATTCGAGAATTATGCTGTGAAAATACAGTTATATCTTTTTCAGCTAATTTTGTATGGGAAAGATTTGAATGTGATTTTGCTTTTTTCAGTAATTTTAAGCGATGGGATTTTTATGGAAACAGAAATACATATTCGCATAAAATTATTACATCTAATTTACTCTCAGCGGGAATGGCTGCAGAGTATGTTGTAAACTATGCAGACTATGCTTTTTCACATAATCATTTATTTGATAATTGTGGAATAATGTTGTTAAAACTAGTGACTAATCTGGGGGCCGGTAAAGTTGTATTGGCAGGGTATGATGGTTTTGCAAATGGAAGTAATTTTGCCACCAAACATCTGGAAAAAGAAATTCCGGCTAATAATTGGAAGAGGAATCATGAAATGGGAAAGCTGATTACAGAGATTGCTTCGCATGTTTCAGTTGAGTTTTTAACACCTTCACTTTATCAGGAAAAGAGGTAGATATGAGCGATTTTGCAGAGATTAAGTTATTGGTGATAGATGTTGATGGAACTATGACCGATGGAGGAATATATTATGATGCATCGGGAAATGAAATAAAAAAATTTAATACTAAAGATGCAGCCGGAATATTTGCCGCTCGTTGTGCGGGGATAAAAACAATGGTTTTGACGGGAAGAAAGAGTTTTGCTGTCGAAAAAAGGATGAAAGAATTAAAGATTGATTATGTTTATCAGGGAATTTCGGATAAAAAGTGCTTTTTGTCAAAGTTTATGATTAATAATGGGCTTAGGAAAGAATGTATTGGCTATATAGGGGATGATCTTAATGATTGGGAACCCATGCAATTAGCTGGAGTGGTTTGTTGTCCAGGAGATGCGTGCGACGAAGTTAAGCAAATTTCAAACTATGTTGCTAAAGCGTCTGGAGGATATGGTGCAGTGCGAGAGTGCATTACATATTTATTAAAAAAACGTGGAGAGTGGGAATATGCAATTGCAAAAGCATATGGTTTTGGGATATAGAACAGTTTTTAGTCACAGTTTAAAGAAGGAATATTATGAATGATACGATGGTTACCGTTATTGTTCCTGTATACAATACAGCACCATATTTATCAAGATGCATAAATAGTATTTTATGTCAGAGCTTCTCCAAAATAGAATTGATCCTTATTGATGATGGAAGTACGGATAACTCATTGGATATATGCAATCAATATCGAGAAAAGGATGAAAGAATTAAGGTATTTCATAAAGAAAATGGAGGAGTATGTTCAGCAAGAAACAAAGGTTTAAAAGAAATGCATGGTGATTTCTTTATGTTTTTAGACAGTGATGATGCTATTGAAAAAACAATTATCCAATCAGCCAGGCAGCAGATATCACTGCCTTCAAGGCTACAACTGTTCCGGTTGGAGAGGATCAGCTCCCAATGATAGAGCAGACCAGGGAGATTGTCAGAAAGTTTAATTCTATCTAT
>ENA-OQBD01000888-OQBD01000888.1-human-gut-metagenome-genome-assembly--contig:-NODE-888-length-15043-cov-2.581858_pt1 | contig 15043 bp, 17 predicted proteins | sample MGYA00242742_ERZ504543 | MGnify/ENA primary metagenome ERZ504543 (study PRJEB26092, sample SAMD00036239) | human gut metagenome | host: Homo sapiens | study: EMG produced TPA metagenomics assembly of... | reverse complement strand
CCCGAATAAGCTCTATACAACTTTGTGTAATCCAGTTCCTCAAGCTGGATGCTTGCCTGATAGAGCGCGTTGTGCTTCGATATTCTTATTTCTGTCGGCATCCGAAATTTTAACTGTTGACTTTTTTTGCCAAAAATTCGATATACTGTTCTTGCTTTTAAGTTTTTCTGTTCACAACTATTAAACTTAAAGCAAAAGACCGAAGTTGTAAAGCCTTTTTTGGCTTTTACTTCGGTCTTTCTTTTTTAGAGGATGTGCAACAGCCCCTTGTTCTTTGCTGCATCTATTTTGCCGACGCCCAAGACTTCAGAACGTCGATACGCCGTTCAACACTGTCCTCAATTGCCTTTATGCGCGTTTCATCGATGAATTCAGATGCCCGATTGTCAGAAAAAGCCGCCTCGATGATATCCCTGACCCCGCTGAGCTTATCGAAATCGATCCATCCAAAATCAGTTACAAGCCCAAGCTGCTCGATATGACGTTTTTTAAACGGCTTACAGGCGGCATCTTTTTCGGATTTCATCTGCTGCGGCAGTTTATCAAATCCTAAAGAGGCGCCGCTGTCATAGATGGGTGCCATACCAATCCACGCAAGGGTATTGGCATCTCTGATTGCCCCAAAGTTATTCAGATGACGGTCCTCGTTTGCAATGATGTAGTCTAAAACAATCATTCTGTTGAGAAATTCAACAGCGTTTTGAATGCCAAGCGTGGTGCAGCACTTTACTAGACGCCGGTATTGCGAGTCTGTGTTGCTTTTTTTAAGGACTTTTAGGATTCGCCACGCTGGAACCAACTCCGTATCCCGTGTCACGAAATCTTCGCAGACAGAGTAGGGCACTCCCTGATCCCATGCGATTGAGTAATCCACATGCGGAATGCCGAGTAAACCCATAATCCTGGCAGCGATAACCTCATTGAATGGCTGCTGGCGGAATGGGCTGCTGCCTCCTTTGACAAGGCAGCGTTTTCCGTCAATGATCTTCCAGCGTTTCTTTAAATCGCCAACAGATGTATTATCCGGAGAACTTAGATCCAACACATCCTTGCGCTTGTTGGCTCCAAACAGAACATCACCAACATCATCAGAAAACGGGTTATCAAAGAAATTGATGTCCCGCCATGAGAGATCCGTATTTTGGGGCTTGACCCAATATTGATCAGACAGACTAAGGCCGTAGCAACGAAGCAATAAGGCTTTCGTGTTAGGAATACCCAGTTCTTCAAGAGCATCCTTAATGCCGGACCGGCTTGCCGGTATAGAGCGTTCCGTCCACCAAGAATTGAACTCAGCACGGTCTGCAACACCATTTTGTTCAGGTATTCCAATCGGAAGATGTTCGCTGTTATGAATGGTGCCAATGCCGAGGATAACACTCGATTCTTCATCAAATACAATATCAACAACCGGAATCTCTTTGTGCATCAGAACCGCATCCATACTTCAAACCTCCTCCTATGACGGATTTTCTCTATTATACAATAAATTACGCACCAACGCAACGATCAGCGAAAAGGCATTCCCTCCCTGCACAACTTCGCTAAATCAAAGTTTAGCGAAGGACAGGGGAGACTCCACCCTTTTCCGCAATTTTGCGAGTTTTTATTATACCTCTTTCGGCTAAACCTCTTTACACCTTCAGCATCCTGTATCCAATGCCGATATGCGTCTGGATATACTGCGGCGAATCCGGCTCGGATTCCAGCTTTTTGCGCAGCGTAGCCATAAAAACACGCAGCGAGGCCACGTCATTGTCCCAGGAACTGCCCCAGACTTCGTGGGTGATATAAGTATGGGTCAGCACTTTGCCGCAATTCTTAGCCATGACGCAGAGCAGCCTGTACTCGATGGGCGTCAGGTGCAGTTCCTGCCCTTTCAAGGTGGCACAGCCAGCCGCAAAATCAATTTGCAGATCACCGTTGGTAAAAACCGAACAACCGGCGGCGTTTTGCAGCATCGAGATGCGGCGGAACGTTACCCGCAGCCGCGCCAGCAGCTCCTCAACCGAGAACGGTTTCGTCAGGTAGTCGTCGGCGCCGCTGTCCAAGGCTTCGATTTTATCGCTGTCCTCGCTGCGGGCACTGATAACGATGATGGGCATCGCAGACCAACTGCGAATACGGCGAATCACCTCGATACCGTCCAGATCAGGCAGACCAAGATCCAACAGCATCACATCCGGTGCATGGATCGTTGCCTGTTGGAGTGCTTCGGACGCAGTAGCCGCCGCAATGTACTTGTAATCCTGCGTTTTCAGTGTCGTGGTAATCAGGTTGCGGATAGGCGCATCGTCCTCCACAACCAGGATCAAGGGTTTATTCATGCAAAGAAACCTCCCCAAGGGGCAGTGTAAAAGTAAAGATGCAGCCGTGCGGCGTATTGTCGGACAGTGTAATGGTGCCGCCGTGGGCTGCGATGATCGTGCGGCATAAGGCCAGTCCCAGCCCAAGGCTGCGGCGGCTGTCCGAAATGCGTTTTTCCCCGGTGGAGAACATTTCAAAGACCTTTTCTTTTGCTTCGTCGGGAATACCGGGGCCGTCATCGCTTACCCGAATTACGGCGCTTTCCCCCTGCGCCGCAGCGGAAAGGACAATGTGCGACCCGGCAGGCGTGTATTTGATGGCATTATCCACCAGATTGATCAGGACCTGCACAACCAGCTTGGCATCCATGTGCGCCAGCAGCAGATCATCGTCCATCTGTACAGTAATCGTGTGCTGCCCGCTGTGCCGGTTGGTATGGCGCAGGGCTTCTTCAAACACTTCACTACTAACTCTGTAGAGATGGACAGATTCATCCGACCATCCTCAATGCGGGAGATGGAAAGAATGTTCTCCACCAGATTAATGAGCCACATAGAGTCGTCGTAGATGTCCAGAAACGTTTGCTTGCGGGTGGGGTCGTCCATCTTCTCATAGTTGCTGATGAGGTTGGAGGCATTGCCGGAAATGGATGTCAGCGGGGTACGCAGGTCGTGGGAAATCGTGCGCAGCAAATCGGCGCGCAGCTGTTCATTCTTGGCACGGACAGCAGCGCGCTCTTTCTCCTCGGCATTGCGGATATTCTGAATCGCCAATGTGACCGTAATGATGGAAACGATCAGCATAATGGCAAAGGTGACAGGGTAGCCGCGCTCGTATGCGTGCAGCGTCAGGCGGGGCTCTGTAAAGCAAAAATTGAAAAGAAGCACGCTGGAAAACGAGCTTAAAAAGCCGTAGAAATAGCTTTTGGTAAAAAGCGAGGTCAGCAATGTCCCCAGAATATACACCGATATGATATTTTTGGTAAAAGAGAAATACCAGAAAATATTGCCGATGCCGGTTGCAGCGGTCAGAATCAGCACCGTGATCAAAAGATCCTTTGCCTGTCGGACGGCCTGCTCTTTCATTGTATCGGGAGATGGCTTTTTAATATTCACAGCAAATCCTCCCTTCTGAAGGGTATCATACCATATTTCGAGCGGCATTACCAGCGCCGGAAGCCTTCACGCCGCTCAAATTGTGCGCGGCGAACGCTGCGCCAGAACGCATCACATTGGACACCGATAAAAACAAGAAAAAGTCCTGCGGCCAGAAACAGCAAAATCAGCAGTGCCGTTCTCAAATGAACCACTTCCCTTGCAAACGATCAGATATGAAAGCACCGGCTCAGGGCCTTGCCCTCGCCCAGCACCAGCAATGTGCCGTCACCGGGCAGAACCGTGTCCGAGTCAATGTTGACGTCGGCAATCCCGTTGCGCTTGATGCCCAGAATGTTGATGCTGTATTTCTTGCGGATATTGATGTCGCCAACGGTCTTTCCGATCCACGCGGACGGCACAGATACTTCCAGAATGGCGTGGTCGTGGTCCAGCTCGATATAATCCAGCACATGGTCGGACCCGTAGCGGATGGCCGCCCACTTGGCCAGCTGCTTTTCCGGGTAAAGCACCTCATCCGCACCGTTGCGCAGCAGAAATTTAGCCTGCACATCCCGTTCCGCACGGGAGACGACCATTTTTGCGCCCAGCTCCTTCAGCAGGGAAGTGGTTTCGAGCGAGCTCTGAAAATTTCCGCTGATCGCCACAATACAGACATCAAAATTGCGGACGCCCAACGCCTCCAAGAATTCCGCGTTGGTGCTGTCGCCGATTTGGGCGTTGGTCACAATGCTCAGAACGGCGTTGACGCGGTCCTCGTTTTCGTCCACCGCCATGACCTCATGGCCGAGCTTGTTCAGCTCCTCTGCGATGTGGCGGCCAAATCGACCCAACCCGATCAGTAAAATAGATTTCATGATATGTACCTTTCTTTATCCTACGGTGATGCGCTCCTGCGGCAGCCGTGCCGCGCTGCTTTTGCTGCCGGAGAGCGCTGCATAAATCATAGTCAGTCCGCCGACGCGCCCAATGAACATCAAGAAAATTAAAATCCCCTGTGAGACGATTCCAAGATGCGGTGTCAACCCCAGAGACAGCCCTACGGTAGCAATGGCCGAGGTCGTTTCAAACAGACATTCGGACAGCGGCAGCGTCTCCACTGTGCTGATGACAAACGCTCCCGTCAGCGAAAGGACGAGATACAGTGTAAAAATAGCTGCGGCATCATAGACCGCTTTTTCTTCCATCCGCCGCCCGAACATTTCGGGGCTTTTCTGCCTGCGGAATACAGCAAACGCATTGGCGACAAGCACTGCCGCCGTTGTTGTCTTGATGCCGCCCGCCGTAGAACCCGGTGAACCGCCGATGAACATCAGCAGAATGGTAAGGCCGCGCCCGCTGCTGGACAGTGACGTATAGTCTGCCGTATTGAATCCCGCTGTTCGGGGCGTTACGGACTGGAACAGCGAGAGCAGCAGCCGCTCCCGCAGTGTGCCGCCTTTGAATTCAAAGCAGAAAAAGTATAGCGTTGGCAGCAAAATTAAGAGCGCTGTTGCCGTCAGAATAACTTTGCTCTGCAGCCGATAGCGATGAAAGCAAAGCCGATTGGTCCGCACGTCATCCCATGTCAGAAAGCCGATGCCGCCCACAACGATCAGGGCGGAAATCGTCAGGTTGATAACCGGGTCTGCGCGATATGCGGTCAGCGAGACAAAAGGCATGTCGGGGGTACCCATTAAATCAAAGCCCGCATTGCAGAAAGCGGAGACGGAATGAAAAACGGCTTTCCATATCCCGGAAACGCCGAAATCCCGGCAGAAAACCGGGAGCATACAAAGCGCGCCGATTCCTTCTATCATCAAAGAGGTACGGATCACAAAGCCTGTCAGCCGCACAATGCCGCGACTTTTGGAGCAGACATGGCCTCCTGCATCCGCCCGCGCTGGGACAGGGAAATACGCCGACCTGATAAAAGCGAGAAAGACGCGCCGACTGTGATCACACCCAAGCCGCCGATTTGAATCAGCACCATCAACACGGCCTGACCAAACGCTGACCAGTGGGAAGCCGTATCCCGCACAACCAGCCCTGTGACACAGACGGCGGAGGTTGCTGTGAATAATGCCTCATGGAAAGGGGTGACGGTGCGCCCCTGCGCAGAAATCGGCAGCATCAGAAGTGCCGCCCCGATAAGGATAACCGCTGCAAACAGCAGAATTATGGACTGAAAGTAATTGAGCTTACAGACTAAACGCCGATGAGATGGCAAGAGAAATCACACTCCAGCAAAATTTTCGTACAATACAGTATAGCGCCGCCCGTTTAAAGATGGTGTTAAGCTTTTCTGCCGAAATATTAAGATTGCATTAAGATTGCGTTAAGATTGCATTGCACCCGGGCTGCACCTGATGCTTCGGAGATGAGCGTGCATTGGCTGTTTCGTCTTTGCACGAAAAATTCGCCGTTTCCACAAGGAAACGGCGAACGATAAACGAATACTGTTTTTCTGTCTGCTTGACGGTGTGAACCTCCAAGCATTTTATGGCTTTATTTCGGTCTTTTTGGGAGGAATGTGCAGCAGACTCTCAAAACCCACTTATTTTCCAAGCACAACGGACAGCTTGATTTCCTTTTCCGTTTCGCTCAGGTCGAAATCGCCGCCGTCGGCGACGGTCACGCGCAGCTCATAGAGAACGCCGTCCGTCAGTTCGGACGCAGCCGCGCCGGTCTCGTCCGTGATCGACCACAGCTCGGGGGCAACCTTTACCAGCTTGCCGTCTGCACCATAGGCGTAGAGCGTCAAATCGGAGGCGCTGCCGGACAGGTTGTTCATGCGGAAGGCCACCGTGGTGTTGGGGTGAACATTGCGGATGGTTGCGGTATTGCGCCAGCTTGCAACCGTACCTTCGCCGCCGTCCTGTGCAAACTGATCCTGTGTAAGCACATTTCGTGCCGCCTGATCGAGATCGACCTCGCGGTACGGAAGTTCGGGCAGGTAGACAAAGCGGTCCTGCAGGCGAAGCAGCTCCAGATAGCCGGTGGGGCAGTAGAGTGCATTTCCGCTGTTGCCGGTGTACATGCCGATGGCCATATTATTGTAGCCGTACTTGTTGGAAACATCCATCGTAAAGACAGTCTCGCCGGTTTCAAAGTCGAGAATGATGTACTGCCACATACCCGTGGTCAGATCCTGCACATAGCCGTAGATATAGCCCGTTGCGGTGGAGAGCTTCATGATCGCGGTGTCGCTCAGATCGTTTCGGGTCCAGATGCTCTTCATCTCGTAGCCGCTGTCGGTTTTCACGGTGTCCACGCGCTCGACGCCGGGGGCGATCATGGCATTGCCCTTCATCAGCCAGTTCTGGTCATAAATGTTGGCGTAGCTCTGGATCGAAGAATCGTTGTTGGGGTCGGCAAGGCCTGCGTTGCCCGCGCCGAACCAGTTGCAGACAATCGTGCTGACCGTGCCCGCGCCGTCATCGTAGACGATTGCAGAGTTCTCGATTGCCACCTGATAGCCATCGGGCAGATCATCGAGCACCGGCGTTTTTGCCACGACCTCACCGGTTTTCATGTCGAGCGCAAGAAGATTCACGGGGTCTGCATTGTCGGTGAACATCACAAGGTTCGGCGTCAGCGTCGGCGAGCAGCCGCCGCCCCACGCAAGACCGCCGCCGGTGGTCTTGTCGCCTTCACCGCTGACCTTCGCGCCGACGCTCTCATACGGCGTACACCAGACAGCCTCGACACCGTTGTTGGCGCGCAGCAGATAGCAATTCTTATTGGTCAGAATGACCGCGCCGTCCTTGGAGGCGGCAATGCCGTTCTCCGCGCCCTCGCCGGGCGTCAGCTCGTAGACGAAAACCGCCTTTCAGTATACGGAACGGTGCAGGCTTTTCAAGCCTTTTGGCACGAAAGCCCCAAATTCCGGCACGAAATCGGGTTTTTTCCGCCGTGCCGGAGTCGGAAAGTTGTGATATAATCTAAATAGAATTTTTCCCGAAGGAGTCAGTCCGGCATGAGAATAGCAATTGTGGATGATCTTGAGACCGAGCGCGCACAGCTGAAAACGCGCCTTGCGCGGCAGCTGCGCCTGTGCGGCGCCGAGGCGGAGCTATTGGAATTTGAAAGCGGCGAGAGCTTTCTCGCCGCAGAAAAAGAGCAGCGCTTTACCGCCGCGTTTCTGGATATTTACATGCACGGGATGAGCGGCATGGACGCTGCAAAGGAGCTGCGCAAAACGGACGCAGACTGCCTTCTGGTTTTTACCACGACCTCAACCGACCACGCGCTGGAGGGCTTTCAGGTCCGTGCGCTCCACTATCTCGTGAAGCCCTTTTCCGAGGAGGAGCTTTCCGCCCTGCTTGCCGAGATGCTTGCAAGACTCCCCCGCCCCGAGCCGGTCCTGACGGTGAAGGTCAGCGGCAGCGATGTCCGTCTTTGCTACCGGGACATTATCTCGGCAGAGCATTTTGCACATCTGATCAACATCCGCACGACTGCCCTGAAAACGCTGGTCACCCGCCAGAGCTTTAAGGTGTTCACCGAGCCTCTGAAAAAAGATCCCCGCTTTTTCGTCTGCGGCAGAGGCATGATCGTCAATTTAGAACACGCCGCAGATTTTCGGGACGGTGCCTTCTGCATGACAGACGGCAGCAGCGTCTATGTCAGTCAGGAGCTTTTAAAGCCTGCCCGGCAGGCGTTTATGGAATTTCTGCTGCAAAGGGAGCGTATGAAATGAAGGATATTCTGCGTCCGATTTTGGAGCTTCTCGTCGTACTCCCCGGCCTTTTGCTTGGATATTTCCCTGTAAAAACCTATCTGAAGCAGTCCCCCGGAAGGCTGGCCGCCTGGCTTTTTCCCTTGATGGCGTGCCTGTGCATCGGCAGCGGGCTTGCCTGCTATCGGCTTGGGGCTTCTACGTTCCTTGCCCTTGCGGGGGTCGCGCTGGCTGCGATCTGCCTGTATACCAGAACGCTTACCATCTCCCTCTGGAAATCCGGCACGATTGCGCTGTCCGTCTGCGCGGTGTTCGCGTGCGTGAACAGCCTGTCCCGTGCCGTCAGCGCCGCGATCATCCGGGATCTGCAGCTGCCGCCGGACGGACCGTGGCTCTGCCTGGGCGCCTGCGTGTTCTATAACGCCGTTTGCTGGGTCATCGTGCTGGCCGCGTATTATCCTGCGACACATACGGTGCGTGCGATGGTCGAGGACGACAATTTTGCGCAGACCTGGTATGTGTTCTGGGTCCTGCCGCTGGCGTTCATTCTTTTGAACCTTTTCATGATCCCGCGCTATCAGTCAACGCTCCAGACAGGCCGCGTACTGCAGGGCTATATTGTGCTGAGCAGTGCGCTTCTGGTCTTTATGTTCTGCTTCAATGCGGTTTTCCTGCTGATGGCAACCAGTCTCAACCGCAATGCGAAGCTGCAGCAGGAAAACCAGTTTCTTTCGATGCAGCAGCAGCGCTATGAAAACCTCAGGACCGCCATCGAGGAAGCGCGGCAGGCACGGCACGATATGCGCCACCAATTAAATCAAATTTCTGCGCTGGCCGAGGCAGGTGACCTGGAGAACCTGAAAAGCTACCTTGCAAAGACCGTCTCCCGCATCCCGAATCTTGATATGTGTTTCTGTGAAAACCGTGCGGCTGACAGTGTTGTCGGCTATTACTGCGCCATGGCAAAGCGCGATGAGATCCCCTTCCGTGCCAGACTCGACCTGCCGGAAACACTGCCGGTTGACGAGATCGATATGTGTCTGGTGCTTTCCAACCTGCTGGAAAATGCGCTGGAGGCAAGCCTTCGCACCGCACCGGGCAGGCGGCAGATCGAAATAACCGCTTGTGTTCACGCCGACCGGATTCTGCTGATCGAGGTTGAAAATGCGTTTGACGGTGAGGTCAACGAAAAGAACGGCGTTTTCCGCTCCTCCAAGCGGAGGGAAAACGGTATCGGTATCCAGTCCGTCACCCGTATTGCGGAGAAAACCGGCGGCACCAGTACCTTTACCCATCAGAACGGCACCTTCACCGCCAAAGTCATGCTCTGCGGATAAGAGAATATTCAGAGCATATCCTGACAGCGCCCGGTGCGACAAACCGCAGAGGGCCGGGCGGATGTCCCCTGCTTTTACGAAAGGAAAGGAGCAACACAATGGAGCAGCTCTTGCGCCAACGCGCAGAATCGATTTGGACAGCGGCCATCCGGTCCGTTTTGCCGGATGAGGCGGTGCGCCGCGCTTTGGAGCATTTTCACCCACAGGGGCGTGTATTTCTCGTGGCGGCGGGCAAGGCCGCGTGGCAGATGGCCCACGCGGCGCTGGCCGTGCTGGGCTGTGTAGACGGCGGGATCGTCATCACAAAATACGGCCATGTCAGGGGGCCGCTGCCCGGCGTGACCTGCTGCGAGGCAGGGCATCCGGTGCCGGACGACAACAGCTTTGCGGCCACCCAGCGGGCTCTGGCGCTTGTCAGCGGTCTGCGGGCGGACGACACCGTGCTGTTTCTGCTCTCCGGCGGCGGCAGCGCGCTGTTTGAAAAACCGCTGCTGCCCGCTGAGGAGCTGCAGGCCATCACACAGGCGCTTTTGGCCTGCGGTGCGGATATTGTTGAGATCAACACGATCCGCAAGCGGCTGTCTGCCGTCAAGGGCGGGCGGTTCGCGCTGGCCTGTGCGCCCGCCGCGGTGTACAGCGTGGTGCTCAGCGACATTCTCGGCGACCCGCTCGATATGATCGCCAGCGGCCCGGCCTGTCCGGACAGCTCGACCTGCGCGCAGGCTGCTGCCATTGCGGAAAAATACCGGCTGGCGCTCTCCCCTGCTGCTGCGGCCCTGCTGCGGCAGGAAACGCCCAAAACGCTGCCCAACGTGACCACAAAAATCACCGGCAGCGTGCGGGAGCTGTGCCGTGCCGCTGCGGACGCCTGCCGCGCCGAAGGGTACGAGCCTGATTTTGCTGACCAGACTGCCTTTGCTGTGAGGCCCGGATGCCGGCAGCCTTCTGGGAAGCACTTGCCCGCGACCCACGCAGGGCAGGGCCGCAAGCGGGCCTTTATCGCGGGCGGCGAGACCGTTGTGCATCTGACCGGCCATGGGCTTGGCGGGCGCAATCAGGAGCTTGCCTTAGCCGCAGCCCCGGCGCTGGCCGGGCTGCGCGGGTGCTGTGTTTTCTCGGTAGGCAGCGACGGCACCGACGGTCCCACCGATGCCGCGGGCGGCTACGCGGACGGCGAAGCCTTAGCCGCCCTCACTGCGGCGGGCCTGGACGTGCCCCATGCGCTGGCCGACAACGACGCCTACCACGCCTTACAGGCCGTTGGCGGTCTGATCGTGACCGGCCCCACCGGCACAAACGTCAACGACGTGGCAGTTGTGCTGACGGAATGACAAAAAGCAGACCCCTTAAAAACGCCATCTTCTGTTTGCTTCTATAATTTTCTTTTGGACGGGAAAGCCCCGCCGCTCTCATGGCGAGGGAGCGGCGGGGCCTTTTCCGTATGTATCAGTATTCAACACCCTCACGCGCGGCGATGCCCCGGGTGTAGGGGTGCTTGACGGCGCGCAGCTCGGTGGAGTAGTCGGCGGCGTCCTGCATCCAGGCGGCGGGCTCACGCCCGGTCAGCACGACCTCTGCCCCCTGTTCGGCGCGGGCGGCGGCCTCCCGCAGCAGAGCTTCCTCCACAAGATCATTTTTGCAGGCGGCACAGGCTTCGTCCAGCACCAGCAGGTCAAAGCTGCCCTGTAAAATCGTCTGTAACGTCCGGGTGTTCGTCCGGCGTGCCTCGCGCGCTCTGCGCCGGTCATAAGCCAGGTGAATTTCGCGTTGGGGCAGGCGTAGACGGCTGCCCCGCAGACGGCGCAGCATTTCAATTTCGCCGCTGGAACCGTCTTTTAAAAATTGCAGGATGACCACCCTGCGGCCATGGCCCAGCGCCCGCATCGCCAGCCCCATGGCGGCGGTAGTCTTGCCCTTGCCGTCGGCCCCAGTACAGATGCAGCATGGCTGCCCCTCCCCATCTCAGAAATCTACCTTATTATAGCACACCCTCCGCGCCGCTTGCAAATACCGGCAGTTGACAAAGGCACGTCGGTTATGCTAAACTAACCTCTGCTGTGAACACCATGTACAGGCATGGTGCTTTTTATTCTGTATGAGTTAGAATAAACTAACACAAGTCAGGAGGAATCCCCATGAACCAGAAGTCCAACAAGCTGACCGTGCCCGATCTGATCTCAGTCGGCGTCTTTACCGCGCTGTACTTTGTGCTTGTCACCGTGGCGACCTTCGCCTGTGCACTGCTGCCGGGCGTGGGCAACATTCTGCTGCCCGCCGTGGCCGCGCTGATCTCCGGCAGCGTCTATATGCTGCTGGCCGCCAAGCTGCAAAAATTCGGCGGCATCACGATCATGGGCCTTGTGATGGGCCTGTTCTTCTTCGTCTCCGGCCATTTTGTGCTGTCGTTCGCGGCCAACATCATCTGCGGCGTCGCGGCAGACCTGGTGGCCGCTGCGGGCAAATACCGCAGCAAAAGCATGCTGCTGGCCAGCTACGTCGTGTTTTCCTATGGCCTGACCGGCCCGATTTTGCCGCTGTGGTTCATGAAATCCGCCTACATAGCCAACCTGACGGCCCGCGGCAAGGACGCCGCCTACATCGACACGCTGTTTGCACCCATCAACAGCGGCAGCTTTGTGGTCAGCATGCTGGCAATTTTGATTTGCGCCCTTGTGGGCGGCTTCTTCGGCCAGAAGATGCTGAAGAAGCACTTTGAAAAGGCGGGGATTGTTGCATGACCTTCCGCATGGACCCGCGCGCCAAGCTCTATCTGCTGCTGCTTGCCAACCTGATGCTTCTCTTTCACGTCGGCACCGGGGCGGAGGCCGCTGCCACGGCGCTGTGCCTGCTGCTGTTCTTCCTGTCGGGCAAGGCCCGCGCGGGGGTACGGCTGTCGGTGCTGTACTTTGGTCTGCTGGCCGTGGATCTCTTTGTCGTGCCCCGCGCCGGGGAGAGCGTGCTGTTGAACCTGCTCTCCCTCGTCTCGGTCGGCGTGCGGATGATGCTGCCCTGCATCATCACCGGCGCCTATGCGTTTTCAACGACGACAGTCGGGGAGCTGACCGCCGCGCTGCGCCGGATGCACCTGCCGGAGAGCATCATCATCCCCTGTGCCGTCGTGGTGCGGTTCTTTCCCACCGTGGGCGAGGATTACCGCCACATCCGCGCGGCCATGGCCCTGCGGGGCATTGCCGAGGGCCGCGGCGCGCTGCTGCGCCATCCCGTGCAGTCACTGGAATACATCCTGATGCCGCTTTTGATGAACAGCAACAATGTGGCGCAGGATCTTTCCGCCGCCGCGCTGACCAAGGGCATCGGCCTGCCGGGGCGGCATACCTGCATGACCGAGCTGCGGCTGACCGTGTGGGATTTCCTTTATCCCGCGCTCTGCACGCTGCCCCTGCTCTGGAAGGTGGTGACGCTGCTGTGATCGAAGCCGAAAACGCAAGCTTTACCTATCAAAGTGCCCCCTCCCCCGCCCTGCAGGACGTCACGCTGACGGTGCAGCCCGGGGAATGCGTCGTCCTCTGTGGCCGGAGCGGCTGCGGCAAGACGACGTTCACCCATCTGCTGAACGGTCTTTCCCCGGAATTTTATCCCGGCACCCTGACAGGCCGCTGCACGGCGGCGGGGCTGGCCGCGGGCGAGGCCGCCATCGAAGCCTATGTGCCGCAGGTCGGCAGCGTGTTCCAGAACCCCAAGACCCAGTATTTCAACGTGGACACGACGGCGGAGCTGGCCTTCCCCTGTGAGAACGCCGGCATGGAGCCGCAGGCCATCCGCCGCCGCGTGGACGAGGTCGTCGAACAGTTCCAGCTCGGCCCGCTGATGGACCGCAGCGTTTTCAAGCTGTCGGGCGGGGAAAAGCAGCGCGTCGCGTTCGCGGCGGCCTGTATGCTCGGGCCCGCGGCTGTTGGTGCTGGACGAGCCGACGAGCAACCTGGACGCCGCCGCCATCGCGCAGCTGCACGATATGATCGCCGTGATGAAGCGGCAGGGCGTGACCGTTGTGCTGGCGGAGCACCGCCTTGCCTGGATCACCGATCTGGCGGACAGGTATTTCTTCTTTGCGGCGGGCCGCCTGGCCGCGCAGTGGTCCGCTGCGGAGTTTGCCGCGCTGCCTGCGGACACATTGGCCGGGTACGGTCTGCGCGCCCGCACGCTGGACGACTGCCGCGCCGGAATCCGCGCAAAGCAGAGCGCCCGATGCCCCGGTACGCCGGTGCTCACGCTGGAGGGCGTCACGCTGGGCTGCGACAAAAAGCACCCGCTGCGCACCCTGCCCGATATGAGCTTTGCCGCCGGTGAGATCGTCGGCCTGATGGGGCGCAACGGCATCGGCAAATCGACGATGGCCCGCACGCTCTGCGGCCTGCTGGAGCCGGTCAGCGGCAAAATCTGCCGGAACGGCATACCCGCCAACGCAAGGGAGCGGCTCAGGAGCAGCTTCCTTGTCATGCAGGATGTGAACTATCAGCTGTTCAGCGACAGCGTGCGGGAGGAGGTGCTGCTCGGCGCAGCCCACCCGGAGCGGTGCGACGCCGTTTTGCAGGCGCTGGGGCTGGACGGTCTGGCGGACCGCCACCCGATGAGCCTTTCCGGCGGGCAGAAGCAGCGGGTCGTCGTAGCGGCGGCCATGCTGTCCGACAAGCCGCTGATCTTACTGGACGAGCCGACGAGCGGCCTTGACCTGGGCAGTATGCAGCAGGTCGGGCAGCTTTTGCAGGAATGGAAGGCGCAGGGCAAGACCCTGCTTGTCATCACCCACGATGAGGAGCTGGCCGCCAACTGGTGTGACCGCGTCATACGCTGGGACGATACGGAAGGAGTGTGACCCCCATGGAATTTCACCCGAACGACTGGCTGGGCCGCTGGCAGAATTTTGAGAGCTATATCACCAGCACTGACCCGTATTTGCAGCTTGCCTGGCAGGAGGCCGAGGCCGCCGCTGCTGCGCTGCCGATGTTTAAAAGTGGCGCGAAGCAGTTCTGGCAGATGGCCTGCGTGACGACGAGCATCGGCAACCCGCACACGCTGGGCGGCTGGACTATCACCCCCGCCGACGGCGGCAAGCTCTGCATCGCGTGGACGGACGCCGACGGGAACACCCTCGGCCGGGCGGTCTATCATCTGGACCACGTTTTGGAGCGCGGGCTTGAGGGCAAGGAGAACGCCCTTTTCGTCGCCGAGGACGTCCCCGCCGACTGGCCGTTCCGCTGCCTGCTGGCAATGGAGCCGATGCCGCCCCGCGCGGCCCGGCTGCAGGGCGGGCTTTTAAGCCACCTGCATTTCCAGTACGCCAGCGGTCCCGAGCACCTGTTTGACCCCGACACCCACGCCCTGCGCAGCCCGCTGTGGTACGCCACGATGTGCGACGGCGACGGCACGCTGCTGGAGCAGTGCAACATCGTCCGCGCTCTGCACCGCCTGCCTGTGTGGGAGGAACTGCCGGAGCTGTGAGAGGATAAGAAAAGGCTATCCGATTTTCGGTGTCGGATAGCCTTTTTTGATATGCATGTAGGGGAGGGATTCATCCCTCCCGGGAACAGAGCGGCAGCCGCAGCGTTCCCCGGAGGGGTCAAGACCGCTCCCTACAACCCTTTATAAAAGTGGCTCTGTAGGGA
>ENA-OQBD01000886-OQBD01000886.1-human-gut-metagenome-genome-assembly--contig:-NODE-886-length-15055-cov-4.877814_pt1 | contig 15055 bp, 16 predicted proteins | sample MGYA00242742_ERZ504543 | MGnify/ENA primary metagenome ERZ504543 (study PRJEB26092, sample SAMD00036239) | human gut metagenome | host: Homo sapiens | study: EMG produced TPA metagenomics assembly of... | reverse complement strand
TGCTGATTGCTGCTGACACTACTAAGACAGCTATTGCATTAACTAATATCAACGGTACTACTACCTGGAAAGCAGATGTTGCAGCTGGTACATATCTTGTTTTAGTATCTAATACAGAAGCACACAGCTAATAACCCAATGGTTGATATACTGCATACTATGTAAATAAAGAACGGCAAAACAGATATTTATGAGGGAGCAGATAGATTTAACAACAACTGAGGCAAATGCTAAAAAGTCAAGATGCACCGACAATTGATTAAAAAAATTACAAATACAAACGGAAATGATTATGGTAATTCTGTAGAAGTTAATGATATTGTAAACTACGAAGTAACAGTTACTCCAATTCCAAGTTATATAGGATCTTATCCGGTGTTTAACGTGGAAGATACATTATCAAATGGTCTTGATTTTGTAACAGATAAAGCCGGTAACGTTGTTGATCCGGTAGTTAAAGTTGGTGAAACAACATTGAAAAAAAGGTACAAATTATACTGTTAGCGTTACTGGAAGAACAATGACAATTAAATTTTGTCGTGGATAAAGCATATAAACTTAACGAGTATGCAGGTAATACTTTAACAATTACATATTCTGCTAAAGTTAACAGTGATGCAGTTTTATGGAAAGATGTTAATACCAACACAGCTAAATTAAATTACACAAATGACTCTAAAGTAGAAGGTAACAATGATTCAGCACAGAAGACCACATATACTTATACATTTGATATTGGCGGAACAGCAACTGGAACAGATGGAATCATTACAAAAACAGGAAAAAATAAAAATTCTGAAACACCATTAGATGGAGCTATATTTGGTCTTTACAAAGCAGGAGAAGGTGTGACTGTTGATACAGTTGCAACTGCTGCAGATGCTGATGCATATAAAACTGCTACATCAGATGTAAATGGACAGATTAACTTCCGTCAGTTGAAAAAAGGTACATATTATCTGAAAGAGTTATCAGCTCCTAACGGATTTAGTGTTAATACTCATGTATACACAGTTGTAATTGATACTACTCATAAAACAGATGGAACATTAGCTAGTTGGTCAGTAACAATTGATAATAATAAAACATCAACATTTACATTGAACAATGAAGGCACGTGGGAAAGTCAGAAAAATCAGACTTATATTGTGAATACAACACTTTCTTCTCTTCCATCAACAGGTGGTATCGGTACTACAATCTTCACAATCGCAGGTTGCGTAATCATGATTGCAGCAGCTGGTCTGTTCTTCGCAAGCCGCAAGAAAACAAACAAATAATTAATGCATGATTGATAATCAGATACTGAATCCGGGGCCTTTGCCCCGGATTCCTAAAAAATAATACAACAGCAAGGAGAGTTCGGATGAAAAATAAACTGAATAAATTCATTATCGGAATTATATTTTTAGCCGGATTGTCCTTACTGCTGTATCCGTTTATTGCAAACCAGTGGAACAACCACAGGCAGAAACAATTGATCAGCAGTTATGAACAGACTGTATCCGAAAAGGATGCAGCACATGAAATTGATTATGACGCAGAGCTTAAGAAAGCAGAAGCATACAATGAAGCCTTACTTCCAAGTATCCTTCCTGATTCTTTCGCAGTAGCAGAAGCCAGTGACGAAGAAGATGCCACCTACATGGACGCTCTGAATATTGCCGGTGACGAGATGATGGGAATCGTAGAGATTCCGAAGATCGATATCAAACTTCCAATCTATCACACGACAAACGAAGACGTTCTCAAGCAGGCAGCCGGTCATCTGGAAGGAAGCTCACTTCCGATCGGCGGTAAAAGTACTCACGCCGTTATCTCAGCACACCGGGGACTTCCAAGTGCATCTCTTTTGCACAGATTTGGATCAGCTTGATGAAGGCGATCATTTTCTGATTCATGTGTTAAATGAAACCTTATGTTATGAAGTAGATCAGATCTTGGTTGTCAAACCGGAAGAAACCTCCGCTCTCGCAGTAGAAGAGGGAAAAGATCTGGTGACGCTTCTGACATGTACTCCTTACGGAGTCAATACCGAGCGGCTTCTGGTGCGTGGTCACAGAGTAGATTATGTAGAACAGGAAGTTGCCGATGAAAAGACACCACTTAGTGGAATCAGTCTTCATACAAATTATCTTTTATGGGTAATTGTTGGTCTTGCAGTTACCGCAATCTTCATCCTTGTGTTATACTTAAAGGAGAAGAAGCTTCAAAAGAAGAAAAATGAGACCTCTTAAAAAGAGAACAAGAACTAGAAAGGGAATATGCCTATGAAAAGAAAAATCTCAACCTTCCTTTTCGGTCTGTTATTCTTGATAGGATTTGGGATTCTGATCTACCCGACGGTATCCAACCAGTGGAACACCTACAGACAGAATCAGCTGATCAGCAGCTATGACAATACAATACAGGACATGGAACCGGAGGACTTCACCTCTGAGTGGGAAAAGGCAAAAGCTTTCAATGATACCATTCAGCAGAACAACCTCTACGGAGATGTATTTGGTGAAGATGAAAATGACATCAAAGGCACCGAATACTGGAAGATCCTGAACGTTGCAGATGACGGTGTAATGGGATACCTTTCCATCCCGAAGATCAACATCAAGCTTGCCATTTACCATGGCACCGGTGATGATGAACTTCAGACCGGTGTCGGACATCTGAACGGCACAAAGCTTCCGATCGGAGGAGAGAGTACCCACAGTGTTCTCGCAGCTCACCGTGGACTTCCAAGCGCAAAGCTTTTTACCGATATCGATCAGCTCAAAGTTGGCGATAAATTTTACATCCATGTACTGGATGAAGTCCTTGCCTACAAGGTAGACCAGATTCTTCCGATGGTAGACAAAGACGATCATGAAACACTGGAGAAAGCACTCCAGATTGAAGAAGGAAAAGATCAGGTAACTTTATTTACCTGTACACCATATGGAGTCAACTCCCATCGTCTTCTCGTAAGAGGAACCAGAGTTCCATATAACGGCGAAGAGGATGCTACCGAATCAGTTACAGATTCTATGGTAAAAGCCATTCAGAATTATTATATGCTTTATTTAATTTTAGGACTTTCAATCACGATTCTTGTGATCATTCTCTTGCGATTCCTTTCTAAGAGAAAAGCTCACAAAGAATAACCAAGATTTCTTAAGGAGGACATGAGGCGATGATGAATAAACGATTAAAACAAAGAACAACGTTTTTGTTAGCTCTCGCTCTTGCATTTCCGCTTCTCACTCTGCCTGGTGCCAGAGCTGCGAATGCGATTGAGACGGACCGGAAGTGTTCGGTTTCATTCAGTGTAAGCGGAGAGGGCAACGAACTGACAGCTGCCGACACTGACATTAAAGTGAATCTTTATAAGGTGGCAGATGTAGACGTATCCGGTAACTATACCGCAACTAAAGATTTCACCGGACTTAATGTATCTTCGGTAAGTGCCGATGATAAAGATGCAGCAGCAAGCGAATGGGCTGACCGTGCCAAAGAGGCACAGAAGATGCTGAAAGAGTCCGTAGAACCAACCGCTACGGTTACTTTAGCAAAAGGGATCGGAAGTAAGGATGGTCTTGCTACCGGACTTTACCTTGTAGATACACCGGAAGTAGTTACCACGAATTATACCTATACCTTTACCCCTTACCTGGTATCACTTCCGACCAACAATTATTACAGCAATGGTAACGATACCTGGATCTACGATCTGACAGATACCAACGCAATTGGTCTGAAACCGGAAGAACATGCAAGATATGGTGATCTGAAGATCAATAAAACACTTGCAAATCATAATGCAACAACCGGTAAGAAAGCAACCTTCGTATTCAAGATTGAGATTACACCTCTTAAGGGTAAAACAGAAACCCGCATCGAATCACTTGACTTTGAGGCCGCAGGTGACTCTTCCGTAACAATTACAAAGATTCCTGCAGGAGCTAAGGTAAAAGTTACAGAAGTGTACAGTGGTGCAAGCTACAAGCTTACCTCAGCAAATGATCAAACGGCAACGATTGTAGCAACTGATAGAAGTTCAACTAACACTCCTACATCCGTTTCCTTTACAAATGATATCGATGACAATATGAATGGCGGCTACGGTGTAAAAAATAATTTCAAGCTGGACGAAAATGGTCAGTATCAGTACACCGAACCGGCAGAAAAGAACTAGGAAGGGGGAGTCGGAATGAGAAAGTTACATAAGAAACTACTTATCATGGCAGCGGCAGCACTTGCTCTTACCGGAACCCTGGCAGTTGGAAGTGCAATGGCATACTTCACAACTTATACAACAGCCGGTGGCGGTGTGACGATGAATATGGGATTTACCGAAACCATCCCTAACGAAACAGTCGATAAAGATGGCAAGCACGTCACCATTACAAATACCGGTGATTATGATTGCTTCGTAAGAGTAAAAGCATTTGCCCCAATGGAACTTACCTATACTGCTCCAAATGGCGGATGGGAAGACCGAAAAGATGGCTACTGGTACTATAAAGATGTTCTTCCGGCAGGCGAAACCACACCGGAACTCAATATCTCTTACACATTTCCGACAGGGGATGATAAACCGGAAGAATTCAATATCGTAGTCATCCAGGAATGCACCCCGGTTCTCTACGACGAGGACGGCAATCCATACGCCGACTGGGAATCACGTAATCACAGACGACAGCACACAGACGACAGAGTAGGAGGTAATGAGAATGAAAAGAAAAAGAAATCATTTCCAAAGAAACCTGCCCTGGTCCTGACAGCCGCAGCACTCTTGCTGGGTTGGAAGCACTGTCGGCAGTACACGCGCCGCACTCACTTACTACAGTGAGAATTATTCCGCACAGATGAATATGCAGAGTATCGGCGTATCTCTTCTGGAAAATGACAAAGTAGTCAGCAGCCGGGATTATGTATCGAACAATGAATGGAAGGGAACCTCAGAGGGTACACTTCTCACAAACCTTCTTGGAAAGGATGAAACATTTACACCCGGCAAGAAATATAATGAAGCAATCAGCGTCAAGAACAGCGGTACGATCGACACCTTTGTACGTGTGATCATTACAAAGAGCTGGCAGGACGAAGAAGGTAAAAAGAACACCGAACTTTCACCGGAACTGATCGAGCTGAACTTCCTCACAGACAATGGATGGCAGGTTGCAGATGCACAGTCCACGAAAGAGCGTACCGTTCTTTATTATACCAAGGCAGTTGCAGCCGGAGATACCACACCGGCATTATCGGATACACTCCGAATCAATCCTTCGATTGCATCGGATGTAACAAAGCATGTAACCGAATCTGAAAAAGGCAAAACCATCACTTATACTTACAAGTACAATGGCTACACCTTCCACATTGACGCAGAGGTGGATGCAGTTCAGACACACAACGCAAAGGACGCGATCAAGAGTGCCTGGGGCGTAGATGTCAATGTATCAGACGACGAAACAACAATGAGCTTACAGTAGGGAGGTACAGAGTATGAAAAAGAAAATTTTGTGCCTCGCCATGACAGTGATAATGGCAGCAGGGGTACACACAACTGCATTTGCAAAGGATTATCCGGGAGCCGACGGATGGCAGGTTAATTTCACCGGCGGCAAGATGGATAGTAATTTTAAAAGCTCTAATGTGACTGACGAACTGGCAAATATCCAGCCGGGCGACAGCATCGAGCTCAAGGTTCAGCTTAAGAACTCCGACAGTACGGATACCGACTGGTATATGACCAACGAAGTGATCCAGACGCTGGAGGATGCACAGTCTTCCGCAGAGGGTGGTGCTTACGAATACAAGCTGACCTATGTTGGAAGTGACAATGCCGAAAAGGTACTCTATGACAGTACAACTGTCGGAGGGGAAGGTGCTTCCAAAGCAGGAGAAGGTCTGAAACAGATCGATAACTCAACCCAGGAATATTTCTACCTCGGAAGACTTGCTTCCAATAATACCGGAACGGTACACCTTACCGTCGGTGTTGAAGGTGAGACACAGGGCAACGGTTATCAGCTCACACTCGCAAAGCTCCGTATGAATTTTGCAGTAGAAAAGGTTTCAGCCGGCAAAACCATCACCAAGAATAAGATTGTTAAGACAACCAACACCGTTAAAACCGGTGATACCGCAAGAGTTCTTCTCTTCTGTGTACTTGCACTGATCAGTGGACTGATCCTTCTTGCATACGGTATCTACACACTCAATAAGAACACAAAAAGACGCAGACAGAAAGGAGAGTAAGCAGATGAAAAAATGGAAAAGATTACTGGTTTCTCTTCTGACTGTATCCATGACACTCGGTGCATCCACAATGAGCGTTATGGCAGATGATACTACACCGTATACCTACAAGGTAACATTATCCGCAGGTAACAAAGGAACAATTAACGGACAGAACAAGATCGAGCAGACAAACATTGCTTCCGGTTCTACCGTTACTTTCAATCTGAATGACATCCAGGTAACAGACGACAAGTATTATGTCAAAGGAATCCGTCTCAGCGGACGTGACAATAACGAAACACTTGCGGCTCCTTCCTTTACCGTTGATAAAGATGCCGACTATGTAGTTGCTTACGGAATCAAAGGCAATATGGTTGCCTATACCGTCAATTATCAGGATGCTTCCGGCAATGCACTGGCAGAAAGTCAGACATTCTATGGCAATATCGGTGATAAACCGGTCGTTGCTTACCGTTATATTGAAAATTATATTCCAGATGCTCTTGCACTTACCAAGACTTTGAGTGATAATGAATCTGAGAATGTATTTACGTTTACCTACACACCGGGAGCTACAGACCGTATCGTTGAGACAACAACTACCGTCACAACAACAGTTCCTGGAACCGCAACTCCTGCCGGTGCAGCAGGTACAACCGGAGCTGCCGGTACAACAGGTGCAGCCGCCGGTACTGGTACAGGTACTACAGCAGGTGGCACTACAGCGGGTGGCACTACAACAGGCGGTACTGCCGGTGGTACAACGAATGCAGACAATTCTCAGGATACGACAGACGATACGACCACCGCACCGGATGAACAGACACCAAAGTCTCTGGTAGATCTGGATGATGAAGACACTCCAAAAGGAAATATCGATGCGAAAGACAAGACGAGCAAAACTCCGATCGCAGCAGGAATCGCTATTATCGTTGTTGCAGTAGCAGCTCTCGCAGGACTGATCGTATTCTTGAAAAAACGTGCAAAATAAAAAAAGCGCGGCACTAAAGGAGAAGTCTTTTTTGAAGAGAACGAAGAAAAAGAAAAGCCCAGTGGCTGCATTTTGCAGTGCACTGGGCACTGTTTTACTGACAGTACTGATTCTTGCCTGTATTCCGCTGACGCTTCCGAAAGCTTTTGGTTTTCAGATGTACACCGTGATCAGTGGGAGCATGGAACCGGCGATCCCGACGGGAAGCCTGGTCTATGTCCGGTATGAAGAACCAGACACGATCGTCAAAGATGATGTCATTGCTTTTTACAGCAACAATGCAGACGGCTCGATCATCACCCACCGCGTAGTATCCAACAGCCCGGCGATGGGACAGTTTATCACCAAAGGGGATGCCAATGAGGAAAAAGATATGAATCCGATCCCTTACAACAACTACATCGGAAAAGTAAAGCTTTCTGTTCCGGTTGTCGGCGGTATCGCACAGGCTGCAACCGGCACTGCCGGAAAAGATTGCCGCTGCATCTATGATCGGTCTTGCTGTGATTCTTGAAATCGTTGCTGCCATGCTTGACAGACGCGATGACGAAGACGAATAAGTGAGAACGTTTTTCATTTTAACTTGCTAAAGTGTAAAACATTTGCTAAAATAATATCAGATTGTATTGTCAGAAGAAGATGGGGAATTTCACAATTCTCCCATTTGTCATATATTGAAAAGAATGGAGAGGTGAACGGATTGTTATCCAACCAGATTTACAGAGAACAATCAATGAAATAGGGGATATCATCAGAGTGTAACTGTTCCATCTGGAACATCAGACGGAGTGATGCTTGCAGCTGTAGGTGAAGGAGAAGCCTGCAGTAAAAAAAGCTATCTGCTCATTTTTAAAAGAGCTGGAGGTTACCGGCGTATCGGAGGAGCACCTGGATGAATGCTATGGTCTGTTTCCGGTTTATGATGATGATGAACTGACTTATATTTTCGTGATCGAGCACAATAATGAGATTGATGTGCATACCAGCGGACGCTTAAGTGTCTGCCAGCTGGAGAGCCTTTTAAGATCCGGAAGCGAACGTCTTGACCGTAACCGTTTTATCCAGAACCTGCTCCTGGATAACCTGCTTCTCGTAGATATCTACAACCAGGCGAAAAAGCTTGGTATTACAGTTGAGCAGCGCAGAGTCGTCTATCTGATCGAACCGAAGAATCCGGATGACACGATCGTCCTGGATATGATCCGTGGGATTTATTCCTCGGGAACCGGTGATTTTGTTACTGCCGTAGATGAGGGACATATTATTCTGATCAAGTCCCTTGACAGTACGGATGATTATGATACGATCCGTTCGACTGCCGATATGCTGGTGAATGCGATCAACACCGAAGCTATGGTCAATGTCCGGCTTTCCTTCGGAACCATCATTCCCGAACTCAAAGAGGTCTCACAGTCTTACAAAGAAGCTGGCATGGCTCTGGATGTGGGACGTATCTTCTATCCGGAACGCAATATTTTATCCTACCGCGAACTCGGTATCGGACGGCTGATCCACCAGCTTCCCGTTTCCTTATGCGAGATGTTCCTGGAAGAAGTATTTGCCGGAAATACCGTTGATCAGTTTGACGAAGAAACCTTATCCACAGTTGATAAATTTTTTGAAAACAGCCTGAATATTTCGGAGACAGCGAGACAGCTTTTCGTCCACCGGAATACGCTCGTCTACCGGCTGGAGAAGATCCAGAAGCAGACCGGGCTGGATGTCAGAGTCTTTGAGGACGCCCTGACATTTAAGATTGCTTTAATGGTCGCAGACCACATGAAATTCATAGAAAACAGAAAATAGGAGGACATGATATGGTGAAATTATACAAAGGCGGTGCCTATCTTTTACACGGTACTGAGGTAATTGCAGATGCACCCGATGCACTTGCTGCCGTAAAAAGCAAGACAGGTATTGATACAACAAAAGAAGCTGCTGCAAAGGAGACAATGGCTTACGGAATCTTAAGTGCGCATAATACTTCCGGTAATATGCAACAACTTCAGATCAAATTTGACAAGCTGACTTCGCACGACATTACCTTTGTCGGAATCATCCAGACTGCGAGAGCATCCGGACTGGAGAAATTCCCGATCCCTTATGTTCTGACCAACTGCCATAACTCTCTGTGTGCAGTCGGCGGTACGATCAATGAAGATGACCACATGTTTGGACTGACCTGTGCGAAGAAATACGGCGGTGTCTATGTTCCGCCTCATCAGGCCGTTATCCACCAGTTTGCCCGTGAAATGCTCGCAGGCGGCGGCAAGATGATCCTTGGTTCTGACAGCCACACCCGTTATGGTGCACTCGGTACCATGGCAATGGGAGAGGGCGGACCGGAACTTGTAAAACAGCTTCTGAACAAGACTTATGATATCAAGATGCCTGGCGTTGTCGGAATCTATCTGGACGGCGAACCGGTGAAAGGTGTCGGACCGCAGGACGTTGCCCTTGCGATCATCGGCGCAACCTTCGGCAATGGCTATGTCAATAACAAGGTCATGGAATTTGTCGGACCTGGCGTTGGCAAATTAAGTGCAGACTTCCGTATCGGAATCGATGTTATGACGACAGAGACAACCTGCCTTTCTTCTATCTGGAGAACCGATGACAAGATCAAAGAGTTCTACGATATCCACGGAAGAAGTGATGACTTCAGGGAACTGGAGCCTGGCGCAGTCGCTTACTATGACGGTCTTGTATACGTCAATTTGAGCGAGATCAAACCTATGATCGCCATGCCGTTCCATCCGTCCAATGTCTACACCATCGAGGATGTCAATGCCAACCTTGCAGATGTTCTCCACGATGTAGAGCAGCGCGCGCTGGTAAGCCTGGACGGTGCTGTGGATTACTCTCTTCAGGACAAGATCGTAAATGGTAAGCTTTATGTCGATCAGGGTATCATCGCAGGCTGTGCCGGCGGCGGTTTTGAAAATATCTGTGCTGCCGCAGACATCATCCGTGGCAAATACATCGGATCAGATGAGTTTACCTTCAGTGTTTACCCGGCAAGTACACCGATCTACATGGAACTTGTGAAAAATGGTGCGGTTGCTGACCTGATGGAAGCCGGTACGATCGTGAAGACAGCCTTCTGCGGACCGTGCTTCGGTGCAGGGGACACTCCGGCAAACAATGCATTTTCCATCCGTCACTCTACCCGTAACTTCCCGAACCGTGAAGGAAGCAAGCTGCAGAGTGGACAGATCGCATCTGTTGCCCTTATGGATGCACGTTCCATTGCCGCAACTGCTGCGAACAAAGGTTTCCTTACTCCGGCAACAGATTTTGATATTGAATACAAGAACCCGACCTACCACTTTGATTCCAGAATTTACGCCAACCGTGTATTTGACAGCCACGGCGTTGCTGATCCTTCGGTTGAGATCAAATTCGGACCGAACATCAAAGACTGGCCGGCAATGAGCGCTCTTCCTGAGAATCTGATCCTGAAGGTTGTATCTGAGATCCACGATCCGGTTACAACGACAGACGAACTGATCCCGTCCGGCGAGACTTCTTCTTATCGTTCCAACCCGCTTGGACTTGCTGAATTTGCACTTTCCAGAAAGGATCCTGCCTATGTAGGACGCGCGAAAGAGGTCCAGAAAGCCCAGAAAGCGATTGAAGCAGGTACTTGTCCACTGGATGTACTGGATGAATTAAAACCGGTGATGGCCGCAATCCAGAAGTCTTATCCGGAAGTCGGCAAAGGAAATATCGGTGTCGGAAGTACCATTTTCGCGGTCAAACCTGGTGATGGTTCTGCCCGTGAGCAGGCTGCTTCCTGCCAGAAGGTTCTCGGCGGCTGGGCGAATATCGCGAATGAGTACGCAACCAAACGTTACCGCTCGAACCTGATCAACTGGGGCATGCTTCCGTTTATTACCGAAGAGGAACACACAAAGCTTTCTTTCAGGAACGGTGACTATCTCTTCGTGCCGGATATCCGCAAAGCAGTAGAAGACAAAGCTTCCACGATCAAGGCTTATGTCGTAGGCGATGATCTGAAAGAGATCGATCTGAAACTCGGTGATCTGACGGATGCAGAACGTGAGATCATCCTCAAAGGATGTCTGATCAACTATTACAAAGGTTAATTTTTCTCAGAAAATGATATGATTTCAAAGGGACGGAAATTTTTCTGTCCCTTTTTGCAACACTTCCGACTTTTTTATACTCTTATATACAAAGAACCGATTTTGAGAGGAGGGACTTTATGATCGATGCAATTGCATTTAAAGAATTATATAAGACGGTTTATCAGGATCTGTATCGTTTTGCGCTCTGCATGATGCATCATCCGCAGGATGCAGAAGACGCCGTCAGTGAAGCCGTTCTTTCCGCCTATGAGAACATACATAAATTACGCAAAGAAGAAGCATTCCGTTCCTGGATCTTTCAGATTCTGGCAAATGTGTGCCGCCGGAAGTTAAAGAGCCGTGAACGGACCGAGACCGAGCTGAAAGAAGATCATGCTTCTGCCACATACTGTGACGGACTCCGCACAGATGTGGAACGTGCTTTTCTTATTCTCGATGAAGACGATCAGCTGATCATCGGCTTATCCGTCTATGGCGGTTACAACAGTAAAGAGATCGGAAAAATGCTAAGGCTGAACCCGAATACAGTCCGCTCCCGCAGAAAGCGTGCCCTCGAAAAGATGAGCTGGCTTCTGAAAGAGTAGGATAAAAGAGTAATAGGAGGTGTTTCATATGACAGATCACGAAAAAGAAATACTGGATAAAATAAAACAATCTACGGAAAAAACTCCTGTTCCGGAAAGCCTTGCACCGGATCAGATTATGAAAATGCTGGAAGAGCATAACAGCACTCAGGCTTCCGGACATATCCCGAAAAAGCATGGATTTTCCCGCGGCCACCGGATGCGCGGAGGACTTATCGCTGCCGCACTGGTACTGGTTGTCGGCATTGGCGCCCACATCCGCCAGCAGAATCTTTCTTCAGACTCAGCCACTTCTTCCACAAAAGGCAGTTCTTCAATCGGTACATCCTCCGGTAAGCTTGCCTCTTCCAATACTTTAGAAACGGCAACCGATTATGATGAAGTCTACACATACCTGCAATCTTATCAGGATGAGTTGGATTCTTCATCTGTTACCGGTTCAACCGACGGCGGAATTGTCATGTATTCAACTAAAACAGCCGACAATGGTGCACGTACCGATAGCTCCAGCTCCTCTTCGGATTCTGCAACAGCCTCTACACGTGCTGTGGATACTTCATTTTCCGATACCAACGTCCGCACAGAGGGTGTCGGTGAAGCAGACATTGTAAAAACGGATGGAAATTATCTTTATACACTGAAAGCAAACTCACAGGAGATTTCCATTGTAGATATCCGGTCTGATCAGATGAAGGCTGTTTCCGGCATTTCGCTGAATGAGAATTTTCAGGCATCCGAATTTTACTTGAGTGACCAGAAGCTTTTTGTCCTTGGCAACATGCAGAACACGCAGGTTGATTCTGACAGCAAGACGTTGTACCGCGGCAGCTGTACCCGTATCCAGACTTATGATCTGACAGATATCAACAATCCGAAATCCATCGGAACCGTGGATCAGAGTGGTTACTACCGCACTTCACGTTTTAAAGACGGATACCTGTATGTATTCAGTGACTATTATATTTACGATACGATCACCAAAAAAAGATTATCCTTCCTATGTTCCGCTTGTCGGTGACAATCTTCTGAAGCAGTCGGATATCTATCTCCCAACGAACCATGCAGCAGACCAGTACCTTGTTGTCAGTTCCATTTCCGCTTCCAGTCCGGATAAGGCAGCAGACCAAAAAGCAGTCATGTCTGAGAATGGTGAAATCTATGTGAGTGAGAACAACATTTATATTTACGAATATACGAACAGCAGTATCCTCGCAGATAATCTTGCGGCAAAGAATCAGACGATCCTCCGCAAGCTGTCTTACAATAAAGGAAAACTTTCCGGCTCTGCCCAGGGCAAAGTAAAAGGATATCTGAACGATTCCTTCAGCATTGATGAGTATGACAATACGCTGCGACTGGTGACAACGGTTACGCACAATGCCGGAAACTCTTCACAGTCCAATGCTGTCTATGTGCTGGATGCAGATTTGAAAACAATCGGTAAGATCGAAGATCTTGCCAAAAATGAACAGGTCTATTCCGCAAGATTTTTGGGCGATACCGGTTACTTTGTAACTTATGAACAGACAGATCCTTTATTCTCCGTAGACTTTTCCGATCCGGAGAATCCGAAGATCCTTGGCAAACTGAAAATTCCCGGCTTTTCGGAATACCTGCATTTTTACAGTGATAATCTGCTTCTTGGCATCGGTATAGATACCGATGAAAATGGAGTCACAAACGGGGTAAAAGTCTCCATGTTTGATATCAGTGATCCTTCGGATGTGAAGGAAGTCAGCAAGTACACACTGGATCAGTACTATTACTCGGATGTTTTTTCTGACTACCGTGCAGCACTGGTTGATCCGGAAAAGAATCTGATCGGCTTTCCGCTTTCCGGATCTGCCAACCAGTATGTGATCCTTTCTTACGATAAAGATCAGGGCTTCCAGGTACAGATGCAGGAGGAAGTCAACGGTAATTCTTACCTTGGAACCCGCGGTGTGTATGCAAACGAAAAGTTCTATGTGATCAATGGAAATGCAATTGAAGCATACCGGATGGGAGACTATGTGAAGATAGATGATCTGCTGCTATAGTGCAGCTTTGCAGAAGGAGCTGCCGCTCCGCATACTTTGTACACCATCCCACATCATTGTATACACCAAAATCGTATATAATCGAGTAGGCTGACTCCTACTCGATTCTTATACTTTGTACATCATCTCGCTTAACAGCTCGATGATGTACATTCGCCAAATGCAGATCCTTGTGCAAGCACAAATCTGCACTTGGCTCATCGTATACCCAAAAACAGGTGCCCACTGGGATATATCACTAAGATATACTTACGTGGACACCTGTTTTCTATTTTCATTTACCTGTTATTCCACACCGTTAAAGCAGTAGGTACATACCTGGCATGCATCAATCCCGATTGATTTGATCAGATCATCCAGTCTGTGATAACGAAGTGAAGTGAAATTCTGTCTCTTGCGGATTTCCTCCAGCATTGCTGCATACCGGTCACTGTTCGGATCCGCATATTCACCCAGTACATTGACATCATTGTCGCCTTCCCACTCACGGATGATTCTTCTTGTGATCAGGTCCAGGTCTGATTTGGAACGCGAGAAGTTCAGATATTTGCAACCGTACAGAAGCGGTGGACATGCCGGGCGGACATGCACTTCTTTTGCGCCACTCTGATACAGGAACTCTGTCGTCTCACGGAGCTGTGTGCCACGCACGATCGAATCATCGATCAGCAGAAGGCTTCTGTCTTCGATCAGACTATGTACCGGGATCAGTTTCATTCTGGCGATCAGATTGCGCTGACTCTGTGTTGTCGGCATGAAGGATCTTGGCCAGGTCGGAGTATATTTGATAAATGGTCTTGCATACGGAATACCTGATTCATTTGCATAGCCTATCGCATGAGCGATACCCGAATCCGGAACTCCTGCAACAATATCCACGTCGATCGAATGGTCATCTCTCTGTGCTAAAAGCTTTCCACAGTTGTAACGCATCTCTTCTACACCAACCCCTTCATAAGAAGAAGTAGGATATCCATAGTATACGAAAAAGGAGGACTGTTACACGTCATTGAAGAATTGCGAAAAGAAGATACACCAGTATCAAGAAATATCGCAGACCATATCGACAGTTTTACGGACTATGATTTTGCACACCTGCTGTTTTCGGAC
>ENA-OQBD01000884-OQBD01000884.1-human-gut-metagenome-genome-assembly--contig:-NODE-884-length-15064-cov-3.744125_pt1 | contig 15064 bp, 20 predicted proteins | sample MGYA00242742_ERZ504543 | MGnify/ENA primary metagenome ERZ504543 (study PRJEB26092, sample SAMD00036239) | human gut metagenome | host: Homo sapiens | study: EMG produced TPA metagenomics assembly of... | reverse complement strand
GCAGACGGAACACAGACCAGAAGCTATCCGCAGGGACGCATGTTTGCCCATGCAGTTGGTTATGCGGTGAATGGAAAAGCGGGACTGGAAAACCAGGAAAATTTTTCTTTGTTGCGTTCCCATGAGTTTTTCCTTAAGAGAATCGCAGATGATATTTCAGATAAGAAGGCACAGGGGATACGGTTGTCACGACGCTGGATGCACAGATTCAGCAGGTGGCATACAAATCTCTTGGAAATTATCAGGGAGCTGTGATTGTTATGGAACCGGATACCGGAAAAATCATTGCAATGGTGTCAAAACCGGACTATGATCCCAATACGGTAAAAAAGGACTGGAGCAGTCTGACGGCGGAGGGAAGCACGGTGCTTTACAATCGCGCCACGCAGGGAAAATATGCGCCGGGATCGGTGTTTAAGATCTTAACGACCCTGGAGTATTATCGTGAGAATCCTTCTGCCTATGACCAGTATGCGTTTGACTGCAATGGTTCCATTTCGGTTGACGGGCAGACCATTCACTGTGCGGGAAATAAGCATCACGGTCAGGAAACATTAAAGAGTTCCTTTTCTAATTCCTGCAATTCTTCGTTTGCTAATATTTCACTGTCACTGAACCGGGAGAAATTTAAACAGACCTGTGACAGCATGCTGTTTAATCAAAATCTTCCGATTGCTTTTGAGTCCGGGAAAAGCAGTTTTTCTTTAAATAAAAATGACAGCAATGCAATGGCGATGGAAACGGGAATCGGTCAGGGAAAAACACTGGTTTCGCCACTGCATATGGCGCTGATAGCAAGTGCCGTGGATCATGATGGAATTCTGATGCGTCCGTATCTGGTGGATCATATACAAAATGATTCCGGGGTTGAAGTAAGCAGCAATAAACCGAAAACTTATGCGACACTGATGACGGAGACGGAAGCCGGTTTGTTACAGCAGTATATGCGTGCAGTTGTTACAGATGGAACGGGAAGAAAATTATCCGGACAGTCTTATGAAGCTTCCGGCAAAACAGGAACGGCGCAGGTATCGGACACGTCGGATCAGACAAATGCCTGGTTTGTGGGATATGCAAAGAAGGATGGCTATAAAGATATCGCAATCGCAGTCGTTGTGGAGAACAGTGGTGCGGGCAGTACGTACGCGGTTCCAGTTGCAAAGAACGTATTTGACGTATATTTTAACAGATGATATACTTGCTATGAAAATAATGAATGTTTGCACATATATGTGCAGTTTTCGCACACGGGAGGATTGCAATGATTGAAGCAATAAGCTGTGGCGGAGTGGTAATCTTTCGTGGCAAGATTCTGCTTTTGTACAAGAATTACAGAAACAGATATGAAGGCTGGGTATTGCCAAAAGGAACTGTGGAGCAGGGAGAAGAGTATAAGGATACGGCAATTCGCGAGGTTTTGGAAGAAACCGGAGCAACTGCAACCATTATTCAGTATGTGGGAAAAAGCCAGTATTCATTTACCATTCCTGAGGATACGGTCGAGAAATCGGTTCACTGGTATCTGATGATGGGCGAAAGTTATTATAGTAAGCCGCAAAGAGAAGAATATTTTACAGATTCCGGGTATTATAAATACCATGAAGCATATCATTTGTTGAAATTTTCGAATGAAAAACAGATTTTGGAGAAAGCTTATAATGAGTATCTGGATCTGAAAAAAAGTAACTTATGGGGAACACATAAGTATTTTTAGAAAGGATAATCTGCATGAAATGGTATGAGGATCTTTATGTCGGCGATTCCATTGAAGGCAAAGTCAATCGAATAAAGTGGAAGATTAACCATCATGCAGGAACAGTCTCTATCTATGTGATTGCGTTTGCATCCAACCGGCAGAATCTGCTGGATATTATACCGGCGTGGGAACTGATGCAGAAATCTTATCCGGGGAAAAAGGAAATGCAGATCATCGGTCTGGCAAAAGGTTATGCGGAAGCTCTGGAGCTGGTGCGCAGTATTATAGAGGAAGTATATCAGAATACAGGGGATGTGGATGTAAAATCTTATTTACGGGGCCGGAAACGGAGGAGACAGGTATGAGTGTTTTCCTTCTGATTCTGAAAATCATAGGAATTGTTTTGCTGGTGATTTTAGGACTGATTGTTGTCATTGCTCTTTTGGCATTATTTTGTCCATTCGTGTATCGTGTGAAAGGTTCCTACCATGAAAAAAATCTGCAACTGCAGGTCCGGATCTGGTGGCTTGGCCGTCTGCTGGGGCTCTGTGCAGATACCGCGGAAGAGGGATTCCACACGTATGTGCGGATTTTTGGATTTCGAAAGGAACTGCATCTGCAGAAAGAAAAAGAAGATTCCGCGGATTTTAAAAAGCCGGTGCAGGAAGACTCTCCGCAGGAAGGGACAAAAGACCGGGAGACTGAAGTGGCACCGTCTCTTACGGCAATGGAAAATACATCCCAAACATCTGCGCAGCAATTGACAGATCCGGAGGAGACAATTCTCTGTCATCCGGACAAAAAAAAAGAAAACATTTTTTTCCGGGCAGGATTGCAGGTTTTATCCGGAAGTTCCCGGAAAAGATCCGGAATATTTTGCAAAAGATTCTTTATTTTTTGAGAAATATACAGACATTCTGGAAAAAAGGAACGCGAACGTGCCGGAAATGGTATCGTTTTTTCAATGACGAGAAAAATAAAAAAGCGTTTTCTAATATCTGGAAACAGCTGGAACATCTGGTTGTTTCAGTTTTGCCGAAACGGCTGAAGCTTTGGCTGAAATATTCTACCGGATCGCCGGATACTACCGGGCAGGTGCTTGGTATTCTTGCAATATTTCCGGTCGGATACCGGAATCACTGGAATATTATTCCGGATTTTACGGCAGAAGAATTTTATGCAGAAGCAGATTTTACAGTACACGGCAGGATTTTCGGAGTTCAGATTCTTGCTCTGGCACTGCGAATAATTCTTGATAAGAATTGCCGGAGACTATATAATAGATTTAAGCATATGAAGTAGAATGGGTAAGGAGGTTTTACCATGGCAGATAACAGTTTTAATAATACAGTAGAATCCTTATTTAAAGGAATGGACAGCTTTATCACAACAAAGACCGTAGTAGGAGATGCAATTCATATCGGAGATACGATTATTCTTCCTCTGGTAGATGTATCTTTTGGTGTTGCGGCAGGAGCGTTTTCACAGGAAAAGAAAAATAATGGTGCCGGAGGTATGGGTGGAAAAATCAATCCGAGTGCGGTTCTTGTCATCCAGAATGGAGTAACAAAACTTGTGAATATCAAAAATCAGGATGGAATGACAAAGATCCTTGACATGGTTCCGGATTTTATCAATAAATTTACATCCGGAAAAGATACGGATGATATCATTGACGATGTTGTTTCGGATGATACGGACAATGAATAGAAAAAACAGAATCATATAAAACCGGGAGAGCATATATTAGAAATGATATATGCTTTTTTGGTGGAAAAAATGAAACGGGTATGGGGATATACATTGTTCTGGATGGGAATCGGAATGCTGATCATGTTTTTTGTAGGTGGAGGGCTGCTGGGGGTTCTGCTGATTGCCGGAACCATGCTTGTTTCCTATCTGTTGTTTTCCTGCTGATTGAGGCACAAAAAAAGAACCGTCATACAACGGTTCTTATATTTGCTTACTAAGCTCTCTCAACTTTTCCGGATCTAAGGCAGGAAGCACAAACATATAACTTCTGTGGTACTCCGTTTACCTTACAACTTACACGTTTGATGTTTGATTTCCAAACTCTATTAGATCTTCTATGAGAATGGCTGACATTATTTCCGTAATGTACACCCTTTTCACAAATTGCACACTTTGCCATGATTTTGCACCTCCTTGCATTTCACTAAGCTTTTTCAAGCTCACAACATAAGATATATTAACAGATTCCTTCTGTAAATGCAAGAAAAACTTATAAAAAAATGAAATAAATTACATTTGGTTTACATTTGCAGGAAAAATGGTTATAATACGAGTAACTATGATGTAATACCTATGAGATGGTTTACGAATATTGGAGGTACAAGTATGAAGGGACAGATAGATACCCAATATGGAAAGGTTTTGGTGGAAGACGATGTCATTGCCACTTACGCAGGTTCTGTTGCGGTAGAATGTTTTGGTATTGTCGGTATGGCAGCTGTTAATATGAAAGACGGACTGGTGAAGCTGCTGAAAAGGGATTATCTGACACATGGTATCAGTGTCACAATTGAAGATGAAAATCTGATCAATATTGATTTTCATGTGATTGTCGCTTACGGCGTAAGCATTTGCACAGTTTCTGACAACCTGATCGAGACTGTAAAGTATAAAGTGGAGTCATTTACGGGCATGAAGATCAATAAGATCAATATCTACGTCGAAGGCGTCCGCGTGATTGACTAGGGAGGATAAGAAATTGGAGATTACAAGTATCAATACGGAGAGTTTGTCCAGAATGTTCCTTGCAGGTGCAAAGAATCTGGATGCAAAAAAGGAATGGATCAATGAACTGAATGTTTTCCCGGTTCCGGATGGAGATACCGGTACAAACATGTCAATGACGATCATGTCAGCAGCACGTGAAGTCGGTGCGTTGTCCAATCCGACAATGAAAGAACTTGCAAAAGCAATTTCTTCCGGTTCCCTTCGTGGGGCAAGAGGTAATTCCGGCGTTATTTTATCCCAGCTGTTCCGCGGTTTCTGTAAAGTTATCAAAGAGTATGATGAGGTAGATGTTTCTGTTTTATGTGATGCATTCCAGAAAGCGGTAGAAACAGCATACAAAGCAGTTATGAAGCCCAAAGAGGGAACGATTCTTACCGTTGCAAAGGGTGCGGCAGACAAAGCGCTTGATCTGGCACAGGAGACAGAGGATCTGGTTTATTTCTGCGATGAAGTGATCAAACATGCGGAGTATGTTTTAAGTCAGACTCCGGAAATGCTTCCGGTCTTAAAGCAGGCAGGGGTAGTGGATTCCGGCGGACAGGGACTGGTTCAGGTGTTAAAGGGAGCCTATGATTCCCTTCTCGGAAAAGAAATTGATTATTCCATTGAGGAGACTCCGGCATCTGCAGGCACGGCAAAAGTTTCAGAGCCGGCTGAGCAGGAGATTAAATATGGTTACTGCACGGAGTTTATTATTGTATTAACACGTCCATTGTCTGAAAAAGAAGAAAAGGAATACAAATCTTATCTGGAATCTATCGGAGATTCGATTGTTGTGGTAGCAGACGATGAGGTTGTAAAGACTCACGTACATACCAACGATCCGGGACTTGCCATTCAAAAGGCACTGACCCATGGTTCTCTTACAAAGATCAAGATCGACAATATGCGTGAGGAACATCAGGAAAAGCTGATTAAGGATGCCGAAAAAGCGGCTGCCCAGCAGAAGGAGCAGGAGGCAGAGAAAGAGGAACCCCGCAAGCCAATGGGATTTATTGCCGTTTCCATCGGTGAGGGAATGAATGAGATTTTCCGCGGATTGGGAGCAGACTATCTGATCGAGGGTGGACAGACCATGAATCCAAGCACAGAAGACATGCTTGCAGCGATTGATCATGTAAATGCAGATCATATCTTTATTCTGCCAAACAATAAAAATATCATTATGGCGGCAAATCAGGCAGCGGAGCTGACAGAGGATAAAGATATTATTGTACTTCCGACCAAGACAATTCCACAGGGAATTGTTGCTCTGGTAAATTATATTCCGGATTATACTGCGGAGGAAAATAAGGAAGCCATGCTGGCAGAACTCGACAGTGTAAAGACCGGTCAGGTGACCTATGCGGTTCGTGACACTGAAATTGATGGCATGCAGATCAGACAGAATGACTATATGGGAATTGGCGATAAGGCAATTCTTGCGGTCGGCACGGATCTGAAAGAGACAACCATGAAGATGATTGATGCGATGGTAGATGAGGATTCTGCAATTGTCAGCATTTATTATGGTGCGGATGAGACAGAAGAGCATGCACAGGAAATCGGAAAAATGATCGAAGAAAAGTATCCGGATGTTGAGGTAGAGATCAACTGTGGTGGTCAGCCGATTTACTATTTTGTTATTTCTGTAGAATAAAAGTTACTATTTATGCAGCACAGAAACGAATAAGGAGCAGATATGCGTCAGGATTCATCAATCACGGAAATCAAAGGCATTGGTGAAAAAACAAAAAAATCATTCGAAAAAATGGGAGTATACACCGTAGGTGATATACTCCTTCATTTTCCCAGAAATTATATACAGTATCCCCATCCGGTGCCGATCGATGAGATGACAGCGGAACATATGCAGACAGAGGATAAGCTTGCGATTGTTGCACGGATTGAGCGTACACCGGTAACGAGAAGTGGAAGACATATGCAGGTGACACTTCTTGTGATTGGAAGCCCTGGACATCAGATCCAGCTGATCTGGTATCGGATGCCTTATATACGGAATACATTGACACATGGCAAATATTTTGTTTTTTACGGAAATGTTCACATTAAGGATGGCAAATTTGTGATGGAACAGCCGGTGGTGTATACGCCGGAGGCCTATCAGGAAATCGAAAACTGTTTTCTTCCGGTGTATACGCTGACCAGCGGGATCACCAACAATCTTATGATAAAAACGATGCGGCAGGCATTGGATGCGGAAGAACTGCTTACGGATTTTCTTCCGGGAGAAATTCGTACGCGCAGAAAACTGTGTGAGTATAATTATGCGGTCAAACAGATCCACTTTCCGGATACGATGGAACGATTGATCGAGGCGAGAAAGCGGTTGGTTTTTGATGAGTTCTTTTTATTTATCCTGGGCATGCAGTACCAGAAAGAAAAGAGAACCAGACAGGAAAACCGGTTTGTGATGGAACATCCGGAGTTCGTGGAAGATCTGATTCAGAAGCTTCCGTATGAACTGACGGGAGCACAAAGACGAGCATTGCATGATGTGACGGAAAATATGCAGGGACCGTATGCCATGCAGCGTCTGATTCAGGGAGACGTGGGTTCCGGTAAAACGATTCTGGCTTTTCTGGCAATGGCGTGGTGCGCACAGAATGGATATCAGTCTGCCATCATGGCACCGACGGAAGTACTTGCACAGCAGCATTATGAAACATTCCAGAAACTCTGTGAGCAGTTTGGACTGCATTTTCCGGTAATCCTTCTGACGGGGGCCATGACGGCAAAACAAAAACGCAGTGCGTATGAACGGTTAGAACTGTATGAGAATGCCCTGATTGTAGGAACGCATGCGCTGATTCAGGAAAAACCGACATATGCAAATCTTGCGCTTGTGATCACAGATGAGCAGCATCGTTTTGGCGTGCGGCAGAGAGAGGAGTTTGCGCAAAAAGGGGATATGCCGCATATTCTTGTTATGAGTGCAACACCGATTCCGCGAACCCTTGCGATCATTATCTACGGAGATATGGATATTTCGGTTGTGGATGAGGTGCCGGCAAGACGGCTTCCGATCAAAAACTGTGTGGTTAATACGGCATACCGGCCGAAAGCATATGCGTTTGTTGCAGATGAGGTGAAAAAAGGACATCAGGCATATGTGATCTGTCCGCTTGTGGAGGCAAGCGAAGAGGCACAGGGAGAAAATGTAATTGATTACTCGAAAACGCTTATGGAGGAACTGCCATCCGGTATCCAGGTGGGCGTGCTTCACGGAAAGATGAAGAGCAGTAAGAAAAATGAAATTATGCAGGAATTTGCGGAAAATAAAATTCAGGTGCTTGTATCCACCACGGTAGTGGAAGTGGGGGTCAATGTACCGAATGCAACCGTGATGCTGATCGAGAATGCGGACCGATTTGGCTTAGCACAGCTGCATCAGCTGCGTGGACGTGTGGGAAGAGGAGATGCACAGTCTTATTGTATTATGATCAATGCCTCTTCGGCCAAGACGGCAAAAAAACGTCTGGAAATATTAAATAAATCAAACGACGGCTTTTTTATTGCGAGTGAGGATTTGAAATTACGCGGACCGGGAGATTTTTTCGGTATCCGGCAGAGTGGAGATCTGGTATTTGCGCTGGCGGATATTTACCAGGATGCGGCGGTGTTGCAGGAGGCTTCGGAAGAAGTAAAAACAATTCTTGAGGAAGACCCGGAACTGACAGAACCCGGACATCATATTCTGCAAAAGAAAATGATGCAGTTTCAGGAAGACCAGCTTTCAAAAATGAATTTGTAGATTCCGGTAAAAGAATAAGCAGGTCTCCGTGACAGAGACCTGCTTTTTTCTTTTGTACATTGGGACAAGTGGGTTACTGGATGTTTTCTCCTTTGCCAGCCATCTGTCTTTCCTGTGCTTCGATCATTTTTTTGACCATATAACCGCCGACAGATCCATTCTGTTTTGCGGTAAGATCACCGTTGTATCCGTTGCTAAGTGGGACTCCAAGCTCATCTGCAACTTCATACTTAAAACGTTCCAATGATTTTTTTGTACTTCTGTCTGCCATGCTTTTCTTCCTCCTTTGCGGTTGTACTTTGTGGTACGATTCTAGTATATGCGCTAAGCAGAAAGCCTATGCTGGAAACTTATGTATTGGATGATTCCACCAGTGTCAGGCCGCTGATGTCCGGATGAATCGTGAGAGAGTAGTTCGTATAGTATACGACAAATCCGGGTGCACTTCCGGCCGGTTTTTTTACATTTTTTTTTCTGAAGATAATCAATTTCAAGTTTGTCACTGTCACGTCCGCTGGAATAGTAACCGGCAAGTTTTCCGGCCTCTTCAAATACGCGGTCCGGCATTTCTCCCCCTTTGTTTTTTACAATTACATGGGAACCCGGCATTTTTTTGGCGTGAAACCACCAGTCATTTCCGGTTGCAAATTTAAAGGTCAGTTCATCATTCTGATAGTTATTTTTGCCGACGTACATGTCATAGCCGTCGGATGAAATATAATGGAAAGGTTTGCTTTTGATTTTCTGTTTTTTGCCGTTTTTGTGTTTTTTGATAAAACCGTATTCCATCAATTCCTCTTTGATCTGCACCAGATCATCGGCGGAGAGTGCAATGTTCAAAGAATTCTGGATGGACTCCAGATGGTCAATCTGCGCTTTGGTTTCCGCAAGCTGGACTTCAAGAGCTTCGGAAGTCCGTTTCAGTTTTCCGTATTTATCAAAGTATTTTTGGGAATTTTCACGTGCGGTCTTTTGCGGATCTAACGGGATACGGATTTCTTTATTGTTGTCATAAAAATTTTCACAGACCAGTTCTTTTGCCTGGTCCTGCAGATTGTAACCGTATACATTGATCAGTTCTCCGTACAGTTTATATTTTTCCCCGTTTTTCGGCATCTTTCTGCTGCTTTTGCTGTAACTGGTATTTTTTCTGGTTGCGCTCTAACGCAGTTGTGACGATTTTTCGCAGGTCTGCGGATTTCTGGTGGATACGGTTGTAAATATTGCGCTCTGCATAGAAAACTTCGAGCATCTGCGAAATGCTTTCCATATGTTCCATCTCATAATCCTGATACATGGTCAGTTCAATGGCAGAAAATTCGATCGGCCGTTTGTCTTTTCTTACGATCACCGGATGAAATTCGTTGTGGCGGATTTCATCAAAAAACCATGCAATGTGGTTTGCAAGATGGTGGATTTCATCATCGGTACAGGCCAAAAGAGACTGATCTGCATCCATCCCTGCCCGGAATGCCAGTTCGGATGCAACAAGCGGACTGACACCGGTAAATGATGTATAGATCGCTTTGCAGATGGACATCGGTTTTGCCTTAATGGCATCGCAGATCTGTGAGGCATCCATAGTCATGGCATTGAATTTGTCCTCCTGTGTAGCAGGAATAAAATACGGGCGGCCCGGAAGCACTTCGCGCAGGGAACTTACGGCGGAAGAGACATGCTTGATGCTGTCGATCATGGTGCCGTCCTCATCGCAAAAGATAATATTGGAATGTTTTCCCATCAGTTCAATGACAAGGGTCTTATGACAGATATCCCCCATTTCATTCAGGTGTTCAATCTTCAGATGGATGATGCGCTCCATATGGGGCTGGGTAATGCTTATGATCCGCCCGTTTGCGATATGTTTGCGTAAAACCATACAAAATGTAGGCGCCTGCAGGGGACTTGTCTTGTTGGTGTCCGTCAGATATAAAAAAGGAAGGGAAGCGTTTGCTGAAATGGATACACGGAACTGTCCGCTGCTTCCTTTGCATGTCAAAAGCAGCTCGTCATTTTCGGGCTGCGCAATTTTACTGATTTTTGTATTTAAAATCGTCTGGTTCAGTTCATGGACTAAACCTGCGATTACGATTCCGTCAAAAGCCATGGAAATTCTCCTGTTCATGATTATAGTGTTTTTCAAACTCATGAATCATTATAGTAATTTCCACGTCTTTTGTCTATATGCAGAAAGTGGATATCTTTTGTATACATTTTTTGCAAGAACATTTGACGAAACGGCAAAGAAGCATTATAATACATTTATCTATGCATAGATATGTGCATGATATTTGGGAGAAAGTAAATGATTAAAAGCATGACCGGATTTGGGCGCTGTGAGATTGCAGATGAAAAACGCAAATTTACCGTGGAACTGAAATCCGTAAATCACCGGTATCTTGATGTAAACATGAAGATGCCGAAAAAGTTAAATTTTTTTTGGAGAGTGCGATCCGCAGTCTGTTAAAAAAATATATTGAACGAGGCAAAGTGGATCTGTATATTTCCTATGAGGACTATACGGAGGACAATTATGCACTTAAGTATAATGAGGGACTTGCCGGTGAGTATTTAAAATATCTGAATGCCATGGCAGAAACATTCCATCTGGAAAATGATGTGCGGGTAAGCACACTGTCCCGTTATCCGGATGTCTTTGTTATGGAAGAACAGGAAATGGACGAAGAAGAGCTCTGGAATGGATTGCAGAAGGCAATCTGCGGAGCATGTGAACAATTTGTTGAGACCCGTATCCGGGAAGGCGAGAACTTAAAGAAGGATCTCTGTGAGAAGTTAGATGACCTGCTTGCCGGAGTGGATTTCATTGAGGAGCGTTCTCCGCAGATTATGCAGGAATACCGCAGCCATCTGACGGAAAAGATCCAGGAACTTTTGGGAGATACCCAGATCGATGAGGGAAGAATTGCGACAGAGGTTACGATCTATGCAGACAAGGTGTGTGTGGATGAAGAAACCGTGCGTCTGCGCAGCCATATTACCTCGATGAAGGAGACACTTTCAGAGGGCGGTCCGGTAGGACGCAAACTCGATTTTATTGCACAGGAGATGAACCGTGAAGCAAATACGATTCTCTCAAAGGCAAATAATATTGAAATTTCAGATGTGGGAATTAATCTGAAGACCGGAATCGAAAAGATCCGCGAACAGATCCAAAATATAGAATAAAGGAAGCGCGTTATGGAACAGAAAGGAAAGTTAGTTGTTATTTCCGGATTTTCCGGAGCGGGCAAAGGAACTCTGATGAAAGCACTGCTGGCAGCACATCCGGACAGGTATGCACTGTCGGTTTCCGCAACTACCAGAGATCCGAGACCGGGAGAAAAAGATGGTGTGGATTATTTTTTTGTGACGGACGAAACGTTTGATTCCATGATTCAGAAGGATGATTTTTTAGAATATGCAAAATATGTCAGCCACTCTTATGGAACTCCTCGTTCTTATGTGGAGGAAAATTTAAATCTCGGAAAGAATGTAATTTTAGAGATTGAGATACAGGGAGCATTAAAAGTAAAAGAAAAAATAAAAGATGCTGTCCTGATGTTTGTTACGGCACCGGATGCCGGGACACTGCGTGACCGTCTGGTCGGACGCGGTACAGAGACTCCGGAGGTCATTGCGGCACGGCTTGCACGTGCATGTGAGGAATCCGAAGGAATTGAAAATTATGATTATTTAGTGGTAAACGATACGGTGGATCACGCATCGGCTTTGATTGATCAGCTGATCTGTGATGAGCAGTCACAAAATACCGGAAGGGATCAGGAGTATCGGGTATCTGCTAATATAGATTTTATTAATCAAATGAGAGAAAATCTCAAAAGCTTTTCGAAAGGAGAATGAATATGATACATCCATCTTATGTTGAATTAATGAAAGTTGTAAATGACGAGGGCGAAATCGGTGAAGAACCGGTGGTAAACAGCCGTTACTCCATCGTTCTTGCCACAGCAAAGCGTGCAAGACAGATCATTGCCGGAGCAAAACCACTGATTGATGATCCGGTCTGCAACAAGCCGCTTTCCATTGCCGTGGAAGAGTTATACCGCGGAGAAGTAAAGATTGTACCTGGAGAGGACGAAAACTAAGAAATACCAAAAGGGAGTGACAACTGTCATTCCCTTTTTCAAGTGAGAGGTTATATGAAATTATTATTTGTTTCACTCGGATGTGACAAAAATCTGGTAGATTCCGAGTACATGATCGGTATGCTTACCAGTCATGGAATTGAACTGACGGATGATGAAACGGAAGCGGATATCATTATTGTCAACAGCTGCTGTTTTATCGGCGATGCAAAAGAAGAAAGCATTAACACCATTCTGGAAATGGCAGAGCAGAAAAAAACAGGCTGCTGTAAATCACTCATTGTCACCGGCTGCCTGACACAGCGTTATCAGGATGAAGTGAAAAAAGAAATACCGGAAGTAGATGCTATTTTAGGAACCAATTCCTATGATTCCATTGTAGAGGCACTCGAGGAGACCCTGCAGCATAAATTTTATAAAAATTTTCATACGCTCAGCGGACTGCCGCAGCTGTCGACCAAACGGACGGTTACGACAGGCGGACATTATGCATATCTGAAAATTGCAGAGGGATGCAACAAAAACTGCACCTACTGTGTGATCCCGTCTGTGCGCGGACGTTACCGCAGTGTTCCGATGGACGAGCTGGTTACGTCAGCAGAAGAACTGGTTGCAGGAGGCGTAAAGGAACTGATCCTTGTTGCGCAGGAGACAACGCTTTACGGTGTGGATCTGTATGGGAAAAAATGCCTGCATGAATTGTTAGACCGCCTGAACGGGATTTCCGGTCTGTTCTGGATTCGTATTATGTACTGTTATCCGGAGGAAATCTATGAGGAACTGATCGATTCCATGATTAAGGATAAAAAGGTCTGTCACTATCTGGACATGCCGATCCAGCACTGCAACGATACAATTTTGCAGCGCATGGGAAGAAAAACAAATAAAAAGGAACTGATCGAGAGAATCCATTATTTGAGAAAACGTGTCCCGGATATCACTTTGCGGACCTCTTTGATCTGCGGATTCCCGGGGGAGACAAAAGAGCAGCACGAAGAACTGATGCAGTTTGTCAATGATATGGAATTTGACCGTCTCGGAGCGTTTACTTATTCCGCGGAGGAAGGAACACCGGCAGCGGAAATGCCGGATCAGGTGCCGCAGGAACAAAAAGAGGAATGGCAGGCAGACGTCATGGAACTTCAGGAAGAAGTGATTTTTGACAAGAATGAAGCCATGAAAGGTACGGTTTTGTATGCGTTTATCGAAGGACAGGTTGCGGATGAAAGTAATACCTACGTCGGCAGAACCTACCGGGATGCGCCAAATGTAGACGGATATATTTTTATCAATACAGACGAAGAACTTTTAACCGGAGATATTGTGAAGGTGGAAGTTACCGGTGCATATGAATATGACCTGATCGCTACGATTGTAAAATAGGAGGAACAATTATGAATTTACCAAATAAATTAACGACTTTCCGTGTGATTCTTATTCCGTTTTTTGTATTTTTCCTGTTAGCTCCATACTTTGAAGGATACGGAAATTACATTGCGCTTGTTATTTTTATTGTCGCAAGCCTGACGGATTTTCTGGATGGAAAAATTGCAAGAAAGTACAATCTTGTAACAAATTTCGGAAAGTTTATGGACCCGCTGGCAGACAAGCTTCTGGTCTGCTCTGCACTGATCTGTTTGATTGCACTTGACAGAATTCCGGCATGGATTGTGATTGTGATCATTTCCCGCGAGTTTATTATCAGCGGATTCCGTCTGATTGCTGCAGACAATGGTGTAGTGATCGCTGCAAGCTACTGGGGCAAGTTTAAAACCGCATCCCAGATGGTTACCGTGATTCTTCTGGTACTGAATATTCAAAATACGGTATTTACAGTACTCGGAACGGTATTTATTTATATTTCCCTGGTACTTACCGTCGTATCTCTGATTGATTATATCGCAAAAAACAAAGAAGTATTAAAGGATCAGAACTAATGAAAATTGACAGACTTCTGGCAGAACACCAGCTGCTGGTGACGACAGCCGAGAGCTGTACCGGAGGACTGGTAGCGTCTGCACTGGTAGATATTCCGGGAATTTCCGATTATTTTAAAGAGGGATATATCACTTATGCTCCCGAAGCAAAAGAAAAGATACTGGGAGTATTGCCGGAGACCATTTCCGATTATGGTGTCGTGAGTGAACAGACCGCACGTGAGATGGCGGAAGGTGCTGCAAAACAGGCACACGCGGGATGTGCGGTGGCTACAACGGGGGTTGCCGGACCCGGGGGAGGAACTTTAAAGACTCCGGTGGGAACGGTCTGTTTTGGATGTTTTGTGCAGGGAAAGATATTTTCCGGGACAGAACATTTTACCGGTACAAGAAGTGAAATAAGACATGCGGCTGCGGCATATGCCATTGCATTTCTGGAGCGGTGTATCATCAAAACATATGGAGGAACCTTATGCGAATCATAGCAGGAACAGCGCGCAGCCTGCCGCTGAAAACAATTGAGGGGCTGGAAACGCGCCCGACAACAGACAAGATCAAAGAGACATTATTCAATATGCTGCAGAATGATGTGCCGGGATGTTATTTCCTGGATCTGTTTGCGGGCAGCGGTCAGATCGGGTTAGAAGCAATCAGCCGCGGAGCTTTGTATGCGGTTTTTATTGAGAATAACCGGAAAGCGGCCAAATGCATTGAAGATAATATTGCATTCACAAAATTTACGAAGGAATCCAGACTGCTTACCACGGATGTGATCAGCGGAATCAGCAGTCTGGAGGGAAAATATATATTT
>ENA-OQBD01000883-OQBD01000883.1-human-gut-metagenome-genome-assembly--contig:-NODE-883-length-15069-cov-2.186320_pt1 | contig 15069 bp, 18 predicted proteins | sample MGYA00242742_ERZ504543 | MGnify/ENA primary metagenome ERZ504543 (study PRJEB26092, sample SAMD00036239) | human gut metagenome | host: Homo sapiens | study: EMG produced TPA metagenomics assembly of... | reverse complement strand
GATATGAAGAATCTGCTGGATGAAAATAAAAGAACAGAACATTGAGTAAGGCAGGAACTGCCGGGATTCAGCTTTTGTAAAGGTTTGAACCCGGCAGTTTTTGGACTGCAATGAGAAATATTATCATGTTAATAATGTTGATATTACGTTTTTGATATAGTATAGTAAATACATAAGTTAGACGTAACTAACACGAGTAACAGAGACATGTGGAAATGAATTCATAAACCATACAGGAAAAGTAATAAGTAAAATAATAGATAATCAGATCTTAATTTCAGGAGGTTCAGTATGAGTGTAGTAATCATTGGAGGACATGACAGAATGGTATGTCAGTATAAGAAAGTCTGTAAACAGTTTAATTGTAAGGCAAAGATCTTCACCCAGATGTCAGCAAGTCTGAGTAAACAGATCGGAAGTCCTGATTTGATCGTTCTTTTCACAAACACAGTATCCCATAAAATGGTTCGCTGTGCGGTAGAAGAGGCCGGCAGATGTAATGCGGATGTGATTCGATGCCACACCAGCAGCAAGAATGCTTTGGAAGAAATTTTGGAGAATGTTTGTGCATAATAAATATATCTGAATTATTGCGTTAAAAATAGAAAAATCCCTTCAGGAGAAATAAACTCCTGAAAGAGATTTTTTTGTATCATGCTGCCAATTACGCAGATTATCAATCTGAACAGGATCACAGCACCAATTTCTATAACTGGATATTTTTAAAGAGATCTCCAATGGTTTGTTCCGATATTCTTCCGCTTTCGGGATCACAACCTTTTCAGCTTTTCCTTTCAGCCTTCTCTTTTGTCTTCTTCGAGAGCTTTCATGCTAAGGCTGATCTTGCCATCTTTGATACCGATGACTTTCACTTCAACTTCATCGCCAACTGTGAGAACATCAGAAGGCATTTTTTACACGCTTCTGGGAGACTGTGAAACGTGAACCAGACCGGAAAGTCCGTTCTCCCAACTTTACAAATGCTCCATAGTTCTGAAGTGTCTCTACAGTTCCTTTCAGAAACAGTTCCAACCTCCATACTTGCAATTTGTGCATCACGTGCTGCATTTTTCCTTTTCCTTCAGAAGCTCACGTGCAGAAAGGACAAGACGATTATTCGCCTGGTCAACATCAATCACCTGTACTTCGATATCCTTGAGAAGATAATCTTCCAGATTCTCGATATAGGAAAGGGACAGCTTAGAAGCCGGAACGAATCCGCGAAGTCCTTCTACCATTACAATTACGCCACCGTTGACAACACCTTCAATTTTAACAGGAAGAACAGTTTTCTTATCCATATAATCCTGGACTCTGTTCCATGGATTCGCATCATCGAAATGATCTTCATAGTCTGCCATTGTTTCTGTTACTTCATTTGTCTGTAATTCTTTCTATTTCTTCGCTCATTAAAAGCACCTCATTTTCTTTTTTCTCGTTAATCAAAAAAGTATAACATATGTATGAGAAAAAATACAACAAAAGAGCCAAAATCCGTGAAGAAAATGAAAATGCGGTTGGATTAATAGAAAAAAAATGTTACTCTACTTATTGAATAGTAAATTGTCAGGTTTAATACTTAATGAAGAAGCTGTTCATGTAAGATGACAGAATACAGAGATAAATTGATGTGAGTGTAAAAGTAAATAAGAGATAAATTTGAGAAGGAGAGATAGAAAAAATGGCTGAGAATAAAAAGGTGTATGTTGTAGGTCATAAGAATCCGGATACAGATTCTATCTGTACAGCAATTGCTTATGCAAATCTTAAGACAAAGATCACCGGAGAAACGTATGAGCCTCGTCGTGCAGGGCAGCTTAACGAAGAGACACAATATGTACTGGAACACTTTGGCGTAAAAGTTCCGACATTGCTTTCTGATCTTAGAGAACAGATAAAGAATGTGGAACTGAAAGAAAGTCAGGAAATTCAAGGAAGCCTCTCAATCCGTACAGCATGGGAAAAGATGTCAGAGATGAATACTCATACAATTCCAATCACACGTAACGGTGTGCTGGAAGGTGTGATCACAAAAGGTGATATTGCGAAATCCTATATGGAAGTCTATGATAACACAATAGCTTGCGAAGGCAAGAACACAGTACCGTAATATTGCGCGGCAGTAGAAGGTGAAATTGTAACAGGAAATGAACATGGTTACTTTTATAAAGGAAAAGTAACTGTTGCAGCATCAAGCAAAGAGTTGATGACAAGCTTTATCGAGAAAGATGATCTTGTATCATTGGGGATCGAATTGATGCACAGCAGTGCGCAGTCGATCTGGATGCAAGCTGTATGGTAGTCTGCCAGAATGATCCGATCTCAGAAGATATTCTTCATCAGGCAGAGGAGAAAGAAATTGTTGTTATCTGGACACAGCATGATACATTTACAGCAGCACAGCATATCAGCCAGAGTATTCCGGTAAGATCTTTCATGACGAAGGATCACCTCGTAACATTCCGTAAGAATGATTATGTAGATGATGTGAAAGAAGTTATGGCACGTAAGCGTTTCCGTGATTTCCCGGTCGTAGATGAAGATGGAAAATTCTTAGGTCTTGTTTCCAGACGAAGACTTCTTAATGTCAGCAAGAAACAGGTTATCCTTGTCGATCATAATGAGAAGAATCAGGCAGTCGACGGAGTGGAAGAGGCAGATGTCCAGGAGATTATTGATCACCACAGATTGAGCAGTATCGAGACGATCGGACCTGTATTTTTCAGAAATCAGCCGGTTGGATGTACGGCAACAATTGTATCTCAGATGTATGAGGAAAATGGTGTCGAAATAGATCCGGTGAATGCAGGACTTCTTTGTTCCGCAATTATTTCCGATACATTGATGTTCCGTTCCCCAACTTGTACACCACTTGATGAAAGCACAGCGAAAAAGCTTGCAGAGATTGCCGGGATCAATATAGAGAAACTTGCGCAGGCGATGTTCAAGGCAGGAAGCAACCTCAAAGGAAAGACAGCCGAGGAAATTCTCTTCCTTGATTTCAAACAGTTTACAGTGAATGATACGGTATTTGGTGTTGGTCAGGTGAATTCAATGAGCGAAGAAGAGCTTGAAGAGATTAAGGCAACAGTACTTCCGGAGATGGAAAAGACAAGACAGAACCACAGTCTGGATATGATTTTCTTTATGCTGACAAATATTATTGCAGAATCTTCGGAACTGATCTGCTGTGGTAATGAGTCAAGAGAAAAAATTATCGGAGCTTATGATCTGGAAGATAATGCACAGAAATTAATGCTCAAAGGTGTCGTATCACGTAAGAAACAGCTTGTTCCGGCACTTGTATCAGCACTGCAGCAGTAAGAAAAGCTGAACAGTTACAAGAATTTTTAAGATAAAAAAGCCAGAACCGTCTCCGTAACAGGGGAACGGTTTTCAGGAGGAAAGAGAAATGGCGAAACAGGTATGGAAAGCCGGTAATATGGTTTACCCACTTCCGGCAGTTATGGTAAGTACGGCAGATAAAGAAGGAAATACGAACATTTTTACCGTTGCATGGACAGGGACTGTATGCACAAACCCGGCGATGGTATACATTTCCGTAAGACCGGAAAGATATTCGTATCATATGATTGAAGAGAGTGGAGAGTTTGTGATCAATCTGACAACCGAACAGCTCGCCCATGCGACAGATTACTGCGGTGTGCGCTCCGGCCAGGATGTGGATAAATGGAAAGAGTGTCATCTGACTGCGAAAAAGGCAGAGAAGCTTACTACGCACCGGTCATTGAAGAAGCACCGGTCAATATTGAATGTGTAGTGACAAAAATTGAGAAACTTGGAAGTCACCATATGTTTCTTGCAGAAGTGAAAGCAGTTCAGGTGGATGAGTCCTATATGAATGAAAATGGTAAATTTGAACTCAATAAGACAGGTCTTCTGGCATATTCTCATGGAGAATATCTTGGACTTGGAAAAAAAGATCGGAACGTTTGGGTACAGCGTGAGAAAAAAGAAGACCGTTGACAAACGAACTGCTAAGAAGATCACAACAAAAAATGAATCAAGAGCAAGAAATCTCCAGAGAAAAGAAATGTAAATAAAAATACAACATTCAGAAAGAAAGGAAAAGCTAAGAAATGATTTCATTTGAAAATGACTATTCAGAAGGCGCACATGAGGAAATCCTGCGCAGACTGGAAGAAGTAAATAAGAAGGAATTACAGGATACGGAAATGATTCATATTGTGAATCCGCAAAGGAAAAGATCCGTCAGGCATGTAAATGCCCGGAGGCAGACATTTACTTCCTTGTGGGAGGAACACAGACAAATCAGACAGTAATTGATTCCGTGCTCCAGAGCTATGAAGGTGTTATCGCGGCTGAGACAGGTCATGTTGCATCACACGAGGCAGGTGCGATTGAAGCTTCCGGCCATAAGTACTTACACTTCCACAGCAGGAAGGGAAGGTCCAGCCAAAAGACGTGGCTGATTGTTTGAATCAGTTTTATAGTGATGGGAATCATGAACATATGGTTTTCCCGGGGATGGTTTACATTTCTCACCCAACAGAGTATGGCACACTGTATACACGGGGCGAACTAGCAGAGCTTTCTGATATCTGTCAGCAGTACCATATTCCACTGTATCTTGATGGAGCACGTCTTGGATACGGTCTTGCAGTAGAAGATACAGATGTGACAATGGAAGATATTGCAGAATACTGTGACATTTTCTATATTGGTGGAACAAAGGTAGGTGCCTTCTGCGGAGAGGCAGTTGTATTTACAAAAGAAAATGCGCCGAGACATTTTGTGACGCTGATCAAACAGCACGGAGCACTGCTTGCCAAAGGATGGTTCCTTGGTGTTCAGTTTGATACGTTATTTACAGATGATCTGTATATGAAAATCAGTAAGAATGCAATCACAACAGCTGCGAGACTAAAAGAAATCCTGAAAGAAAAAGGATATGATTTCTATATTGATTCCCCAACGAACCAGATCTTTGTTGAGATGGAAGATGAGAAGCTGAAAGAACTTGAGAAGAATGTCAGGGTCAGCTTCTGGGAGAAGACGGATGAGAAACATACGGTAGTCAGATTTGCTACGAGCTGGGCAACGGATATGAGGAAAGTCGAGAAGCTGGGGGAGTATTTATAAAAAAGTAAGAATATAAATAATAGCAAATGCAGATAATATGTAGAAGCCTATAAAATGAGAATCATTATCATGTAGAAATATTGCGTTTTGTAAAGAAACTTGATAGAATACATATGGTTAGAGAAAACTAACTGTGTGAATAAATCATGTATACTCCTTTGTCTGTAATACCTGAACACAGACGAGGGAGTCCTCAGAAAGGATGGACAACTATGAATTATTTAGAGATTGAAAAAGTAATTGGAAGAGAAATTATCGACTCACGCGGAAATCCAACGGTTGAGGCAGAAGTGCATCTTGTAGATGGAACTGTAGCAAGAGGTGCAGCTCCAAGTGGTGCTTCTACCGGAGAATTTGAGGCACTTGAACTTCGTGATGGAGACAAGTCAAAATTCGGTGGAAAAGGTGTTTCCCGTGCAGTAGAAAATATTAATACAACAATCAACAGTGCATTGGTTGGAATGGATGCAGGAGACACTTATGCAATTGATCAGGCAATGATCCAGGCAGATGGAACAAAAGATAAATCAAATCTTGGCGCAAATGCAATTCTTGCGGTTTCAATCGCATGTGCAAGAGCGGCAGCAGATGCACTTGAGATTCCGTTATACCGTTTCCTTGGAGGAGTGAATGGAAACAGACTTCCTGTTCCAATGATGAACATTGTAAATGGTGGGTGTCATGCACTTTCTTCCGGACTGGATGTGCAGGAGTTCACGATCATGCCGGTGGGAGCGCCGTCTTTTAAAGAATGCATCCGCTGGTGTACAGAAGTATTCCATGCACTTGCAGGAATCTTGAAAGACAGAGGACTGGCAACATCTGTAGGTGATGAGGGTGGATTTGCCCCGGCGCTGAAATCAGACGAAGAAGCAATCGAGACAATTCTTGAGGCTGTGAAGATGGCCGGATATGATCCTGGAAAAGACTTCAAGATTGCGATGGATGCGGCATCCTCAGAATGGAAGACAGGGACGGTTGGAGAGTATAAACTTCCAAAGGCAGGAACAGTCTATACTTCAGAACAGCTCATTGACCACTGGAAGAAACTGGTAGAGAAATATCCGATCATCTCAATCGAAGATGCACTTGATGAGGAAGACTGGGAAGGCTGGAAAAAGCTGACAGCAGAGCTGGGAGATAAAGTTCAGCTGGTTGGAGATGATCTTTTTGTCACAAACACAGAGAGACTGGCGAAAGGAATTAAGCTTGGATGCGGAAATTCTATTCTGATCAAACTGAATCAGATTGGATCTGTATCTGAGACTCTTGAAGCAATCAAGATGGCACACAAAGCAGGTTACACAGCAATTTCTTCCCACCGTTCCGGTGAGACAGAGGACACAACGATTGCAGATCTTGCAGTAGCGCTGAATACCTGCCAGATCAAGACCGGAGCGCCGAGCCGTTCGGAGCGTGTAGCGAAATATAATCAGTTACTCCGCATCGAGGAAGAACTTGGAACAAGCGCAGTATATCCGGGGGATGACGCATTTAATGTGAGATAACATCAGTAAAATAACCTGACAGTCAGGAAAATCCATGCATTTTATGATCTCAGCGGGATGAAATGCATGGATTTTTGTGCATATATTTCTTTGATTTTCATCTAGATTTTTTTATCTATATGTCATACAATAGAAATGTAATTGCCATCAGGCAACATAATATTTAAAAATATTTGGAGGATTTCATTATGAAGAAACCGGTTCTGGTCATTATGGCAGCAGGAATGGGAAGCAGATATGGCGGGCTGAAGCAGATTGACCCGGTAGATCAGGAAGGACATATTATTATGGATTTCTCGATCTTTGATGCAAAACGCGCAGGATTTGAGAAAGTCGTATTTATTATTAAGAAAGAAAATGAAGCAGATTTTAAAGAGGCTGTTGGAAAGAGAATTGAGAAGATCATGGATGTAGCGTATGTATTCCAGGATCTGAACAATCTCCCGGAGGGCTACGAAGTTCCGGAAGGACGTGTAAAGCCTTGGGGAACAGCACATGCTGTTTTAAGTGCGATCGATGAGGTGGATGGACCATTTGCAGTAATCAACGCGGATGATTATTACGGACGTCATGCATTTGAGACGATTTATGAATTCCTTACAACACATGAAGATGATGATAAGTACCGTTATACAATGGTAGGTTATCGTCTGAAGAATACAGTTACAGATAACGGACATGTTGCTCGTGGCGTATGTGAACTCAATGAGGCGAAAGAGCTGGTTGGAATCACAGAGCGTACAAAGATCGAGAAGCGTGACGGTGGAATCGCTTTCTCAGAAGACGACGGAGAGACATGGACAACTATCGACGGAGATACTCTTGTATCCATGAATATGTGGGGATTCACAAGAAGTATTTTAGATGAGATCAAAGCAGGATTTCCGGCATTCCTTGATAAAGGTATTAAGGAGAATCCGATGAAATGTGAGTACTTCCTGCCATCCGTAGTCAGTGACCTTCTGGCAGAGGGCAGAGCAACCGTAAGAGTGCTTGAATCCGAAGATAAATGGTATGGAGTTACATACAAAGAGGACAAGCCGGTTGTAGTCGCAGCGGTACAGGCTTTGAAAGACGAAGGTCTTTATCCACAGAAATTGTGGGATTAGATTATGTGTTGTCAGTTACAGAATTTGTGAATAATAATGATCATGCAACATTTTTACCATAAGAGGAACTATTCGTATAAAGATTTTTGTGGTGGATGTGTTATAATCAGAGATAACAAAGCAAAGATAAGCAAGCTGCTGAACGCAGTTACTGTGAGTGGCAGCAATTTGAGCAATAAAGCTCAGAGGAGGAATTTTAAAATGGCAATTTTAGTAACAGGAGGCGCCGGATTTATCGGAAGCCACACATGTGTAGAACTTTTGAATGCAGGATATGATGTTGTAATCGCAGATAACCTTTACAACGCATCAGAGAAAGCTGTAGACAGAGTAAAACAGATCACAGGAAAAGATCTGAAGTTCTATAAAGCAGATATCCGCGACAAAGAAGCAATGAACGAGATCTTTGAGAAAGAAGAGATCGAGTCGGTTATTCATTTCGCAGGACTCAAGGCAGTAGGTGAATCAGTTGTTAAACCACTCGAATACTACGAGAATAACATTGCAGGAACTTTAGTTCTCTGTGATGTAATGAGAAATCACGGCGTGAAGAATATCATCTTCAGTTCTTCTGCAACAGTATATGGTGACCCGGCATTTATCCCGATCACAGAAGAGTGCCCAAAGGGAACATGTACAAACCCATACGGATGGACAAAATGGATGCTTGAGCAGATCCTGACAGATCTTCATACAGCAGATCCGGAGTGGAATGTCGTACTTCTTCGTTACTTCAATCCAATCGGAGCTCATGAGAGTGGACTGATCGGAGAAGATCCAAAGGGAATTCCGAACAACCTGATCCCATATATTACACAGGTCGCAATCGGTAAACTTGAGTGTCTTGGTGTATTTGGAGACGATTATGATACACATGACGGAACAGGCGTTCGTGATTACATCCATGTAGTTGATCTCGCAGTCGGACATGTCCGTGCAGTGGAGAAATTGAAAGAGAAAGCAGGAGTTTCCGTATATAATCTTGGAACAGGAAACGGATATTCTGTACTTGACATGGTAAAAGCATTCTCCAAAGCTTGTGGAAAAGAGATTCCTTATCAGATTAAACCACGTCGTGCAGGAGACATTGCTACATGTTACTGTGATGCTTCCAAGGCAAAGGAAGAACTGCACTGGGTAGCTGAGAGAGATCTGAACAAGATGTGTGAAGATTCCTGGAGATGGCAGAGCATGAATCCGAACGGATACGAGGATTAAGTTGAGAAAGCGATTCTGGAAAATATATCAGTTGATGCTGACAGAGATCACAGATTAAATCTTGTGTGAATTTAGTTTGAAAGAATGAAAAAAGAAAGTTGTTGATGAACAGGGAACGATAATAGCGTGGCTCTTTGTATCATCAGCAACTTTTTTGTATGATAAAATCTGTATTATAATCCGAGTCGGTTTAGCTTGACTGAATGAATGGCGTAAATGAATGGTAATACGGCTCTTGCATCTGACAGACCATCTGTATTATACTAATAGAACACGATTCAATATTTAAAATCAAAAGAAAATGGAGATAGATAAAATGAAGCGCGAAGTAGATCTTAATGAAATTTCAGACGGACGTCTGTATTCCTCTGGAGATATGGTTAAGGTGGACTGTCATGACTGTGAAGGCTGTCCGCATGCTGCCAGGAATGGGAGATTCCATCCTATTGGATCCAATGGATCTGTGGAGATTACAACTTGGGAAAAAAGAGAATTTTGATACACTGCTTGCAAACTATCTGGAATTGAATGTAGTTGATGGGATGGTACTTCCTAATTTAAAGATGGCAGGAGAGGAAGAGGCCTGTCCGTTCTTGAAAGATGGAAGATGTTCCATTCATGGATACAGACCGGGAATCTGCCGTTTGTTCCTCTTGGACGTATTTATGAAGAAGATGGGTTTAAATATTTCATCCAGATACATGAATGTAAGAAGCAGGAACGTGGCAAGGTGAAGATTAAGAAGTGGCTTGGAATTTCAGATCAGAAGAGATACGAAGATTTTGTGTGGAGATGGCACACATTTCTTAAGAATTGTGAAGAAGGCATGAAAGAACTTGATGAGCAGAACGCGAAAGTACTGACGGTTGTGGTTCTTCGCAACTTTTATCAGATGCCTTATCAGGCAGAGGAAGAAGCACAGTTTTATCCGGAATTTGAAGAAAGACTGAAGCGATTGAATGCAATGTTTGGATTTTAAAAAGGGAAGCCAACAATATGTGAAAGGCAGCAAAAGATGGAAAGTAACAGTAGTAAAAAACAGATATTAAAAGAAATTTTTGGATACGATTCTTTCCGCAAAGGGCAGGAGGAGATTGTAGATCAGATCTTGAATGGAGGAGATGTGCTTGCAATCATGCCGACCGGAGCAGGAAAGTCACTCTGTTATCAGGTTCCGGCACTTCTGATGTCTGGGATCACGATCGTAGTATCACCGCTGATTTCATTGATGATCGATCAGGTGAAGGCACTGAATGAAGCAGGAGTTCATGCGGCTTATATCAACAGTGCATTGACAGAACGGCAGATTACAAAAGCATTAGAACTGGCAGCGGCAGGCAGATATAAGATGATCTATGTCGCTCCGGAACGCTTGTTGACACCACGGTTTCTGGACTTTGCATGTCATACAGAACTTTCTATGGTGACAATCGATGAGGCTCACTGTATTTCCCAGTGGGGACAGGATTTCCGTCCAAGTTATGTGAAGATCACAGAATTCATCCGCCAGCTTCCAAGACGCCCGGTCGTCAGTGCATTTACAGCAACAGCAACACAGAAAGTAAGAGAAGATATTCTTGAAGTACTTGATCTTGAATCTCCTTATATAAATGTATCCGGTTTTGACAGAGAGAACCTTTACTTCGAAGTAAGACCAGCGCGTGGGAAGAAGGATGCAATTAAGGAATATCTTACACAGCACAGAGAAGACAGTGGAATTATTTATTGTGCGACAAGAAAAAATGTAGATGAACTCTATTTGGAATTGCAGAATGCCGGATTCTCTGTCGGAAGATATCACGCAGGAATGGGGACAGAGGCAAGAAATGAAAGTCAGGAAGATTTCATTTATGACAGGACAGAGATTATGATCGCAACGAATGCATTTGGAATGGGAATAGATAAGTCCAATGTCCGTTTTGTACTTCATTATAATATGCCGCAGAGCATGGAAAATTATTACCAGGAGGCAGGCAGAGCCGGACGAGACGGAGAACCGGCAGAATGTATCCTTTTCTATTCACCGCAGGATATCATGATCAATCAGCTCCTGCTGGATAGTAAAGAGCAGATTGGAGAATACACAGAAGAAGAACTCCGGGTGATCCGGGAACAGGATGTTCTCCGGCTGCGTAAGATGAGTAATTATTGTACGACAAGCATGTGTCTTAGAAAATACATATTGAATTATTTCGGACAGGAGACAGAAGAACATTGTGGGAATTGTTCCAATTGTCTGGAAGAATTCGTAGAGCTTGATGTCGGAGAGATTGCGGCAGACGTGATCGAGTGTGTGCGCGAATCCAGACAGAGATACGGTATGACAATGATCCTTTCCACACTGGCGGGAGCGAATACAGCGAAGATCAGAAGTGCAGGGATGAATGAACTTTCCATTTATGGAAGACAGAGTAAATGTTCTCAGCAGAGGCTGAAAGACGTAGTTTATACACTGCTCGAACACGGATACCTTCAACAGAGCGCAGATCGTTATGCGATCCTGAAACTGACAGACCGGTCAGAAGAATTACTGAAATCGAGAGAATTGAAACTTCGCTGCAAGAAGTCAGAACTTACAGAAAAGAAAAAGTCCGGAAGTGGAAAGAAAGCGTCTCATAGAAAGGGAGAGAGTTTCGGGAATCTTACAGATAAAAGCCGAGAATTATTCGAAGAATTGCGTTCTGTGCGTTATTCTTTGGCAAAGAAAAAAGGAATTCCGCCATATATGGTCGCTTCAGATCGTACATTACATGAGATGTGTGTACTTGTTCCATTCAAAAAAGAGGAACTGCTTGAAGTACACGGTATGGGATTTAAGAAATATGAACAGTACGGAGCAGTTTTTCTTGATAAGATTCAAGAAGTGACAGCAGGTGATAAAAAAGGTTACGGTATATCAGAAGATGCGGATGGGACAGACGCAGTTCAGAACCAGAATCCTCTGGACATCGGACCATTTGGAAGCGTAGAGAATTAACAGCAAAAAAGAAGTAAAAGAAAGAAGTGACATAAAAGTGTCTGTAAAAATATTTCCAACATTAAAAAATTATAAAAAAGAATATTTGCCAAAAGATATTTTAAGCGGAATTATCATGGCAGCGGTCTCAATTCCAATCTCTATGGGGTATGCACAGATCGCAGGCGTTCCGGCGGTGTATGGACTTTATGGATCTGTTCTGCCGATCCTGCTATTTGCCATGCTCTCAACTTCAAAACAGTTTATCTTCGGAGTAGATGCGGCACCGGCGGCAATTGTCGGAGCTGCACTGACGACACTTGGAGTGACGGCAGAATCAGCCCAGGCATTGCAGTATGTACCATTGATCGCATTGTTTACAGGACTCTGGTTATTGTTGTTTTATCTTTTACATGCAGATAAAATTGTTGATTTTATCTCAACACCGGTTATGGGTGGATTTATCAGTGGTATTGCAGTGACAATTATTATGATGCAGATTCCGAAACTGATGGGAAGCCCGGCAGGGACAGGAGAATTCATAGAACTTGCAGAACACATTTTTCAGGCAATCACAAAGATAAACTGGTTGTCCTTTGGAATGGGAGTTGGAGCACTTGTAATCTTGATTGTATCCAAAAAACTGATTCCAAAGTTCCCGATGGCAATCGTTATTATGATTGCCGGAGTTCTCTCGACAATTGTCTTTCATGTAAACCAGTATGGTGTAGTTCTCCTGCAGGCAGTTCAACCAGGGCTTCCGCGGCTTATTTTCCCGGATTTTACAGGGATCAATCTTACCCAGGCTGTGGGAAGAGCACTTATGGTTGCTGTTGTGATCATGGCAGAGACACTTTTGTCAGAGAACAATTTTGCATCCAAAAACGGATATGAACTGGATGACCGTCAGGAAATTCCTTGCCTGTGCCGCAGGAAATCTTGCTGCCGGTGCAGTTGGATGCTGCCCGGTAAATGGAAGTATTTCCAGGACTTCCATGAATGAACAGTATGGAGGAAAGACACAGGTTGTATCCATTACAGCGGGACTGACCATGGCAGTTGTACTTATAGGTGCAACCGGATTTATCGAATATCTTCCGGTTCCGGTATTGACGGCAATCGTAATCTCTGCACTGATGAATGTTGTAGAGACACATCTTGCAGTACGTTTGTTTAAAGTAAGCAGAAACGAATTTTATATTTTTATTGCAGCAGGGATCGGTGTGCTGTTCCTTGGTACGATTTACGGAGTTGTGATCGGAATTCTGTTATCCTTTGTTGCAGTGATTTTAAGGGCTACAAACCCTCCGAGATCTTTCCGTGGAATGATTCCGGGAAAAGAAGTTTATTATGATCTGGAGAGAAACCGTTTTGCATATCCAATCAAGCATGTGATTATTTACAGATTTAGCGAGAACCTTTTCTTTGCAAATAACAAAGTGCTGGTTTCAGATATTGAAAACAGCATCAAAGAGGATACAAAGGTCGTAATTCTGGACGCATCAGCAATCAACAGCCTGGATATTACAGCGGCAGATGCACTAGAAATGCTTGCAGCAAGTCTGAAAAAACGTGGAATTAAGTTCTATATCACAGAACATTCCAGAGAAGTTAACGATCAGATGAGAAAGCTTGGAATCGGACATTTGATAAAAGAAGGTGCTGTGCGAAGAACAATTCTTGCGGCACTTCATGATGCGGGGATTGAGCAGCCTTGCCCATTGGATATTCCAGAAGAAGATCTCGAAAAACTTAAGCGAAGAGAATATTTTTCCCTTCCTGCAGAAGAAGAAAATACACTGGAAGAGTTTGCATGGGCATTTGGTGATGATGCAGTCAAAGAAATTGAGAAACGAGTGCTTTCTATTGTGAAGCAGATCCATGAGATTACAGATCTCGAGAAACTTTCCGAAGAAGGAATCAAAGAAAAACTGGAATTTTGGAATTCACTTGGAGCACTTGATGAAGATGAGTTGCTCCGCAGAATGGAGCTTCACTTAGATGATCTTCCAAGTGATGTAAAAGAAAACAAAAAACTCGTCATTGAATTGATCGAGCGTAGAAGAAGAAAACTTAGAGATCGTCTTCTGAAAGAGCATCCAGAGATTGTTGAGCATATTGAAGAGCGAAGAGAGCGGCTGGAGCGAAGACTTGAGAAACAGAATCCAGATGCAGTAAAGCGTCTGAAACACTGGAAAGATGAAGAATTCTAAAGAACAATCTTTAAGATTCTTAATAAATCATTAGGATTGTTAAAGTCCTCTTGTTTCTGCAAAAAGGAATGCTATGATTAATATGGAAGAAAAAGTCAGGGGACAATTTTGATTGTCCCCTGATTCTAAGAATAGAAAAGAAAAAGGGATAAGCATGTGGTCTAAAGAAACAAAAGAAGAAAAAGAACGCAAGAAAGAACAAGCGTTTTATGAACATTATGGCGCGATGGGAAAAAGCACAGATTCCATTAGAAAAGAGTGGGAGAGGCGCAAGAGGAATGAACTACGCATTCGACGCCTCAAGAGACGAAGGAGAATTGCAATCATATTGATTCTGCTCGTTGTATTAGTTCCGGCAGTTTCAACATTTACTTATTTTAGAATGAATCCGATTGTATTACGGAGTAAAGTGATCGCGCAGGAAAAGAAAGAAAGTATGGATCTGATGTCCAATATCCGTTTCGTTGTCGGTGGAAAAGCGAAAGATGTGAAGACAGAAGGAAAAGTAGATACGAATAAAGAAGGAAAATATACGGTTTATTATGTCTATGGTAAACAAAAAGTAAAAGCTGAAGTCGAAGTTAAGGATACAAAAGCACCTGAGCTTAAAATGAAAGACAGTTATACAACAGAACTTCCGAAAGATATCAAGCCGGAAGATTTTGTAGAATCAGTAAAAGATGCATCAGATGTCACACTTGAATTTGTCGGACAGGATTCCTGGGAGAAGAAAGGAAAATACGGAGTAACTGTTGTTGCAACAGATAGTGACGGTCATAAGACAGAAGGTAAATCAACACTGAATCTGGAAGAGGATACAACAGGACCGACGATTGAAGGAGCAGATGATAAAGAACTTGCACAGGGCAATACGATGGACTTCAATGAAGGGTTACGATAAAGGATGATATGGATCCGGAGCCAACATTGGAAGTACAGGG